>Ga0315336_1000045_pt1:510000-736292 | contig 736292 bp, 500 predicted proteins | sample ASW5metaG_FD_204512 | JGI IMG/M metagenome (GOLD analysis project Ga0315336, IMG submission 204512) | Ammonia-oxidizing marine archaeal communities from Monterey Bay, California, United States - ASW #5 | ecosystem: Environmental > Aquatic > Marine > Intertidal zone | place: USA... | reverse complement strand
TCAGACAGTCCTCGGGTTGGTGGGTGTGGGGTCGACGGGCTGGTTTGCGTTGGGGGAGGTGGTGGCGCGCGGTTGTCTGATGGCGCCCTGCGGGGAACTCGCCGGCGTCCCCCACCCCCGCCAGCCTTGGTCGAGGGTGTGCGGGACTGATGGAGTGGGCGTTGGTGCTGGTTTGCTGGGGGTGTGTTCGGTGCTTCGTCGTGCACGGGTGGGGGGCCGGCTCAGGAGGTTGGTGCCGTGAGGGTCCGCCGTCGGTGGGGAACTGGGCAGGGCTGGTAGGGGCGTGTTCGCGGGATCGATGGTCGCGGTCGCTGTCGCGATTGCCGGGAGTCTCGGTTGTCGGTTCTCCACCGTGCTCGCCGGCGCCCCCCACCCCCGTCTGCCGTACGCCGACAGTGGCGAGCGCGCCGCCGCCGCCCGCTGTACGCTGGCAGTGGCGAATGCGCCGCCGCCCGCTGTACGCCGGCAGTGGCGAATGCGCCGCCGCCCACCCGCACCTGTCGTAACGCCGGTAGCGGCGAGCACGCCCCGGCCTGCGATGCGCCGACAGTGGCACACACACACCCGGCCGCCCACTCCGGCGCTAGGCCAGAGTGGGTGCGGGGCGAGTCGAGTTAGCGGGGCGCCGTTGCGCCCCGCCGGCTCCTACTCCTGGTCTTCGAGCGTCTCGGTCTGCTGGTCGGCCGGGTTCGTGATGACGAACTCGACACGACGGTTGGCGGCGCGGCCCTTGCGCCGCTTGTTGTCCGCGACCGGCTGGGCATCGCCGTAGCCCTCCGAGCTGAGGCGCGACGGGTCGACCCCTCGCTCGATGAGCCCGCTCACCACCGACGCCGCCCTACGCTTGGACAGCTCGAGGTTGCTCTTGGCGCGGCCACGGTTGTCGGTGTGACCCTCGACCCTGACCTTCTTGACCCACGGGTTCTGGAGGAACACGTCGGCCACCATGTCCAGGGTCTTGAAGCTCTTCTTCAGGATCCTGTCCTTGCCGGTTGCGAAGTGCACGGGCGGCGCGGTGATCTTGCCGTGCACGATCTTGACCGGACCCTTGGCCTTGTCGGGACAGCCGTCGTCGTCCTTGATGCCGTTGCGGGTCTCGGGCTCGTTGGGGCACTTGTCGTCCTGGTCCAGGAAGCCGTCGCGGTCGTTGTCCGGCTCGGGGCAGCCATCGCCGTCCTCGAATCCGTCCATGTCCTCGGGCTCCATCGGACACTTGTCCTGCGTGTCGACGTAGCCGTCCGCGTCGTTGTCGAGCTCGGGACAGCCGTCCAGGTCCTCGTACCCGTCCTTGTCTTCCTTCTCGATCGGACAGCGGTCCGTCGCGTCCGGCACGCCGTCCTCGTCGTTGTCGAGGTCGGGGCAGCCGTCCTTGTCTTCGAAGTCGTCCATGTCCTCGGGCTCGTTCGGGCACGTGTCGTCCCCGTCGAGGATCTGGTCGCCGTCGTTGTCGGGCTCCGGGCAGCCGTCCTTGTCCTCGAAGCCGTCCTTGTCCTCGGGCTCCAGCGGACACTGGTCGGGCTCGTCGAGCACGCCGTCCTCGTCGTTGTCCGGTTCCGGACAGCCGTCGACGTCCTCGAAGTCATCCATGTCCTCCGGGGTGTCGGGGCACTCGTCGACCTCGTTGATCAGGCCGTCCATGTCGCGGTCCGGATCGGGCATGTACTCCCAGCCGATGCCGGCCAGTACGCGGTAGGTCGGCGTGCCGAGGCCCTGCGTCAGCCCTCCGCCCGCGCCCGCGTTCAGGACGATGCCGTTTTCGAAGTACAGCCGGACGCCACCGAGCGTCTCGAGCGGTACCTCCTCCTTGTCCTGCTCCTCGAGCGCGGCGGACAGGAAGGTGTCGCTCACCAGGTAGAAGACGTCTTCTACCAGCCCGATGCGCATGCCGATCGAGCCGAAGATCTCGTTGCCCACCTGCACGCTTGGCTGCGCTGGCGTGAAGCTCGCACTCTGATCTTTACGGATGCGCGCGCCGCCATTGATCGCCAGATCGAAGTAGGCCGTGTCGAACGACAGGATCGCGTGCGGGTAGAAGCTCATGCCCTCCTCGCCCAGCAGGTCCTCGGTCTTGCCGGTCGGCACGGAGAAGGGCAGGGCGATGGCGAAGTTCACCACGCCACCGTCGCTACTGGCCGCGCGCACCTTCGGCACCACGCGGATGTCGCGGAAGCCGCCGCCGAGCTCGGCCGCGTTGGCCGGCCGGTCCAGCACCGTGCCGCGCTCGCCGGAGTTCATGACCGTCGCGGGCAGCACGAGCCCCAGCTCGAGCACGTCGAAGAAACCGAAGGCGATCATCAGGTCGATGTCCATGCGGTCCTTGACCAGTGGGTCGACCTCCTCGTCGCCATCCGTGTCGTACAGCTTCAGCGGGCTGTTGGCGTAGTTGCCCCACAGCTGCACCGAGGGGTGCAGATGCGGAAGCACGGTGCCGTCCTCGGTGACGTAGTAGCCGCGCGTGCTGGGCGCCACGCGGAAGTTGTCGACCGGGAACTCGATCGGCGTGCCCTGGGCCTGCGCCGAGGCGGCGAAGAGCAGGGCGAGGAAGGTAAGGCAGCGGCCAAAGCGATTGCGGGTCTGGCTCACGACTGGCCTCCCCCACTCACCGCGTCGTCGTGCATTCTCGATCTCCGCCGTCGCGACCGGCGCCTGCGGTCGAAGCCGAGCAGGGTGAGGCCGAGCAGCAGCCACACCTGACCGGTGCTCGCATCGCGGTTGCCCGCCACGTTGCAGGCGCAGCCACCGCCGAAGAGGGCGAGCGTGTCGGCGCGGTCGTCGCTCGGGTCGAGCGGGTCGTGGCCAGTGGTGTTCACCTCGGAGCCGTCGGACTCGCCGCCGCCGTCCGTGTCCGACTTCGTCGGGTCGGTCCTGTGGGTGTTGACCTCCTCGGCGTCGGTGAGGCCGTCGCTGTCCGTGTCGGCGAGCGTCGGGTCGGACTCGCTCGCGTCGCGGATGCCGTTGCCGTTGAGGTCCTCGAGCCCGTCGTCCAGGCCGTCGTCGTCGGTGTCCGCATCGACCGGCGACGTGGGGTTGTGCCCCTCGATCATGGTCACGGTAAAGGTCCCGTCGCCGTTGTCGACGCGCTCGAAGCCACGCTCGGTGCCGTCGCTGAGCCCGTCGCCGTCGGTGTCTAGCAAGTTTGGATCGCTCTCGCTCTCGTCCTTGATGCCGTTGGCGTTCTCGTCCTCGTCGCCGTCGTTGAGGCCGTCCATGTCGCTGTCGGCGACATTGGGGTCGGTCTTGTTGGCGCCCGAGATCGGTGCGCCGTCGGGGCCGAAGCCGAGCTCGAGCGCGTCCGAGAGGCCGTCGTCGTCGGTGTCGGCCTTGATCGGGTCGGTCTCGCCGTCGTCGAGGATACCGTCGCGGTTGGCGTCTTCGACGCCATCGTCGAGGCCGTCCATGTCGCTGTCCGCCAGCGTCGGGTTGGTCTCGTCGGCGTTGAGGTTGCCGTCCTGGTTCTTGTCCTCGACGCCGTCGGGGATGCCGTCGTTGTCGGTGTCCGGGCTGTTGGGGTCGGTCATCACGTCGCCGCCCAGCTCGTCGCCGTCGCTGATGCCGTCGCTGTCGGTGTCGGCGTCGTTGGGGTCCGAGGGGAAGTCGCCGCTGCACTCCTCGGCGTTGGTCAGGCCGTCCATGTCCTCGTCGCCCTCGCCGCCGAGCACGCAGGCCAGGGCCGTCAGCACGGTCTCGGTGAAGAACACGTAGGTGTCGATGTAGCGATGGTTGCCGGGGCTCTCCGGGTCGATGGGCGGGCATCGCGGCAGTCCGCCATCCTGCTCGTTGTGGCAGACCCCCGGCTGGTTGGTCTCGCGCGTCTGGAAGTTGCCCCAGCAGTGCGCGTTGACGTTGTCCGCGTCGTCTCCGCCGCACACGGCAGGGTCGACCTTGTTGCCGCTCGACAGGCCGTCGGTCGCGACGGTGCTCTCCGGAATGCACTGCTGGTTCGCTGGCACGGTTTGGCCGGCGCGGTCGCGGTGGCGCTCCGAGAGCACCGAGTTGATGCGGGAGTCATCCCAGAACATCATCGCCGGGGAGCGCGGGCTCAGGGGGTCGGGTGGCCCGCCGCCTCCGCCCTCCACGCCGAACATGCGCAGGCCGGGCTTGCTGGTCTCGATGTCCGCGCCGACGAAGTGGAACTCGCCGAGGCGCACCGACAGGCGCGCGTTGTAGTCGCCGGAGGCCACGAGGTTGCCCGCCTCGTCCTTGCCATCCCACTCGACCACGTTCTCGCCCGTGATCGCCTGTCCACGCTTCAGGACGTCACCGGCCGCGGGGTCGAAGATGGCGTTGCCGTCGATGTCGATCACGACCTCGTAGATCGCGTCCACGTTGGACTGGAAGGTCAGCCGCGACGTCAGGCCGCTGACCGCGCACCTGCAGACCTCGGAGGGTCCGGTGATCTCAAAGTCGGTCACCTGCGGCGTGGCGTCGCCGCCGCGCGCGACGGCCGGCACGTTGAGGTACACCTCATAGAGGGGCTCGGGCTGGAAGGCGATGCCCTGGTCCTCGGAGAAGCCCGAGTGCGGGTCGGGCAGGCCGACGTCGTTGCCGGTCAAGTCGTAGGTGTTGCCTGCGAGGCCGTTGAGCTCGAGCTCCCAGGTGAAGTCCGTGTCGGGGCCGGTGGGGGTCAGCACGTAGACCGAGCTGTTCATCGCCGCACTCTCGACGAAGTTGTGCGCGTTCATCACCCACTTGTCGCTGTGCACGCGGCCGGAGCCGGCGTAGAATTCTGGCTCGACGCTTGGCGGCGTCTGGTCATCTGGCATGACGGCGATGTCGAGCGGATCGATGACCGCGTCGTAGTCCGGGTCGAAGGTGCCCGTGTTGTCGAACGTGAGCTCGTAAGTGCCGACCTTCATGGCCGGGATCTCCAGGCCGTCGTCTCGCAGTTCGGCGAGGGTCGGGATGCGGTTGTGGCCGATGATGTAACCGTCCCTTCCCATTCCGATCGTGAACGGCGATCCCGCGATCGCGACGCCGTCGGGATCGAGCACCGTCAGGATGAGCTGGTCGACATCCTGGTCGGTGCCGTTGCCCGCCACGATGTGAATCACCTCGCCTGCGGTGAGCACGTCGACCTTGATGACAGTCGTCTCGCGGACGTCCTGGCCTGCGCCAAGCTGCGCCGTGCCCTCCGCGAACGCCGTGGAGGCGAGACCGACCGAGGTCAGTGCGAGCGTTGCAGCGAGTACCCGTGTGGACAGGCGACGGTTTGGATCTAGCTGGTCGTACATATGCATAAGCTCACCCCGGAACCCCATACGCGCGAATATCGCATGCAGGCGCGCGCGCGCGAAGACGAGAGTGGCGGTGGTCACAGAAAAACCACCGTCGTTGCACCGGATTGGCTGCGCTGTGTGGTGGTCACGTGTGCTCCGCGTGACTCACATGGTCGTACACGCGGCCCGGCTGTCTACACACTGTCCACACGCCCTACGCCGCGCGTGCCCGGACCCTCACGTCGCGGGCGACGGACCCGTGCTCGTGATCGCGCTGACGCGCTCCTGGATGCCGCGGGCGAACTCCGCGTTGTGATCGAGGAAGCGCCGGAAGGCGGTCTGGTCGAGCGAGTACAGCTCGCAGAAGTCCGAGGCGACGATGTCGGCGGTGCGCGGCTGGTCGGTCAGCAGCGCGACCTCGCCGAAGAAGCTGCCCTCCTCGAGCGTCGTCAGGCGCTTGCCGTCCGCGTCGCGCACCTCGAGCGAGCCCTTGCTGACGAAGAACATCTGGGTGCCGATCTCGCCCTCGCGCACCACATGATCGCCGGGCAGGTAGATGCACGGTGACAGCGACTGGGCCAGCTCCCGCAGCATCCCCTCGTCGGTCGCCTCGAACAGCGGCACCTTGCGCAGGATGTCGCGGTTGAGGAACAGCGCGAGGTCGATCTGCAGGTTCGGCGGCAGGTCGCCCATGATGTCGTTGGTCTGGTGGCCGCGGTTGGCACCCCAGAGATACGCCAGGTAGCTCTTCACGCGCGTCTGCAGGTCGCGGGGGACATCGTGGGCCAGCATGAACTCCTTGACCGCCGCGCTGCGCTCCTCGTGCAGGGTCTTGGCCATGTCGATGTTGGCGAAGAGCGAGGCGATGTTGCCGATGACGTACGCGTAGATCGCCACGCCCATCACCATCACGACCATGCCGAAGCCCATCTGGGCGACGCTCGCCTGGTCCGGCGAGATGTCGCCGTAGCCGACCGTCGTCAGCGTCGTGACGCTCCAGTAGAGGCACACGACGAACTGGCGGATGAACTCGGTCGCCGCCGCGTCCACCGTGAGCACGTACCAGCCGCAGGCGATCCAGTGGGCCGTCACCGCCACGATGAATACGAACAGGCTCAGGCGCAGCACGCTGTAGCTCACGTGCACGTTGTAGATGAACCAGCGCCACAGGCCCGGCAGCTTCGCGAGTCGCGCGAGCATGACCGCGCTGGCCAGGCCCGAGTCCGCGCTGCCGACCGCGGCGAAGAGCAGCTGGTAGGGGAACGCGGCGATCACGTCCGGCACGATCGGGCCCGCGAGATAGCGCCGGCGCACCTCCTTCGGATCGACGATCAGCCGTCCGTGGTCGAGCACCGGCGTGCGAAAGCTGATCGCGATGTCGGCGATGAACACAAGCGTGATGAGGTGCTGTGCCAGTGCCCCCCACGCCATCTCCGGCGCGGCCTCGCCGTGGGTGTAGTTCACCGCGAGGAGGTACGGCACCTCGATCGAGACGAAGGCCGTTGCGGCCAACATCAGCGTCTTCCAGGCGAGATGAAAGGGCGTGCTCGTGATCATGACGGACCGGCGCTGCCACAATTGTAGAGGGCCGCGTCCGCGCGCCGCAAAAGAGTGCGTACACAGCGGCGTCCACGGCCCCTACGCCGCCAAAAAGTGAGGCGCCGTACCTGCGCACGCGTGCACTGCGCGCGTCCCGCTGTGCTTCGGCTGCGCTACTGGCCGCCGTCGAGCTCGTCGCCCGAGCCGCCGTCCATCTCAGTCGCGACGACCGCTATCTCGCAGCTCTCGCAGCGACAGTAGAAGCCGGTGTCCGACTCGCCGCCGCTGTCGGCGATCTGGCAGGTCTCGGGGCAGGCCGCCTCGTCCTCCTGGCTGGCGCACAGCGGCCGGCACGAGAACTCCTCCTGCTCCGGCGGCTTGAGGCACGCGGCGCCGTCGCAGTCGGCTTGCACCTCGCATGCCTTGCTGCAGAAGGACCAGTCGTCCTTGACCAGGCAGCTGTCGCAGTTGGTGGCATCGCAGGTGTCGCCGATGCCGACCTTGCAGGCGCCGTCCTGTCCGCAGTTGTCGCTGAGGCAGTCGCCATCCGCGGCGCAGGGCGTGCCCAGGTCCGCGAGCGAGCTGCACAGGTCGCCGTCCGCGCCGCAGCGCTCGCCGGCCGGGCAGCCGCACTCCGCGCAGTTGCCGCTCTGCACGCGGCTGCAGGCCACCGACAGCCCGTTGACGCAGGCGAATCCGTCGGTCACGCCACAGGGCGGCGCGCACACGCTGGCGCCGCTCGGACCGGTCCCGCATACGAGGCCGGCCTCCGCACAGTCGGCATCGGCGCTGCACCCCATCGAGCAGATGGGGTTGTCCATCGTGCTCATGTGGCTGGCCGCGCCCATCAGGCACATGCCCGACGCGCAGCCGCTGCTGGACTCGCAGCTGGCCCCGAGGGCGGCCTGGGGACCGGCGTCGAGGCCGCTGCCGCCGCCATCCGAGGTGTCGTCGCCGCAGGCGCCCATCCACAGCACCGTCGCTGTCGCCGCCAGCACAGCCCACGCTCTCCCGGTGCGAACCACGTTGTCGTTTGCCATCAAGCGCCCTCCGTCCATCCCAGCCCCGACCCCGGGCCGAGGCTAGCACGGCCCCTTCCGGGGTCCCCGCGGGCCCGCGTCCTACGGTTCCGCTGCGATCGTGCGGAATCTGCGAATTCGTCGTGGCGGCGGTGGTGGACAGCCCCGGCCAGGGGGCCTAGCCTCGGGACCTATCCCACCATGTAGGTGGACCTGGGGGCAGATGTGCACGGTCGATTTCTCATAGCTTTTTGGGCGCTTGCCCTCGCTGCCACCCTGTCCGCCTGCGGCCCCGACGACCAGCGCGTGTCCACGGATGGCGACACGTCGGACCCTCCGCCACAGCCGGCCGCCGCGCTGCCGGGGCTGCGTGTCGTCGAGCAGCTCGGCGGGACCCGGCTGCTGTATGGCGCCACCATGGCGACCGGTGACAGCGCGCTGCAGAGCGCCGCGGCTCTGCTGGAGACGCGTGCCGACCTGCTGGGTGTCGACCCGGCGCAGCTCGTGCGCGAGGCGCCCGGCGTCGGCGGCGTCGACGGCGTGCAGGGGCTGATGTTCGATCGCGACAGCGGTCGCTACCGCATGTCGTTGGTGCGCTATCGGCAGGAGCTCGACGGCGTACCGGTCTTCGGCGCCGGCCTCGGCGTGCTCGTGCGCGAGGATGCGCACCACCCGGCGATCATGGCCAAGTCCACGCTGCGGACGATCGACGGCCCCGTCCTGCGTCCCGCACGCGAGCGCCTGCGACCCGAGCTCGCGAACGCGGCGGTCGAAGGCGAGCGCACGCGCACGGACCTCAAGGGTGAGCTGCTGCCGCCGGTGGACCCGGGGCTGTCCGCGTTCAGCGATCGCCGCGCGGTGATCTGGGCGGGCCACGGGCCGCGCGACGAGCTGCCGCGGGCCGCGATCGAATTCGTGGCGGACAATTCCGGCACCCCCGATGCGCCCCGTCCCGAGCGCTGGCGCTTCGTCGCGGACGCGGCGACCGGCGAGATCCTCTACAAGGAGAGCCTCATCTCATTCGACGTGGCGGGTGACGTCGGCGGCATGGCGACCACCGGTGATGTGGAGATGCGTTGCGGCCCCGAGGCGGTTGCGCCGATGCCCTACGCCACCGTCGGCATCGACGGCGGCGCCACCACAACGTCGGACGTCGACGGCAACTTCGTCATCCCCCACGTCGGCAATGGCAACGTGACCGTGCAGTCGCCGGTGAGTGGCGTGCATTTCCAGGTCGTCGATGCGAGCGGCGGCGACGAGCTGCTGGAGCCGGTCGTGGCGCCCCCGGGCCCCGTCAGCATCGTGCACAACCAGGCCAACGTCAGCGAGACCGTGCGCGCGCAGGCCAACGCCTACGTCCAGGCGAACGGTGCGCGCGACTGGCTGCTCTCGCATCACCCGACGTACGTCTTCGATCAGGGCGAGTTTCCGATCACGGTCAACCGCACCGACGAGCTGTGCCCCGGCAACGCCTGGTACGACCTCGGCGCGATGCACTTCTGCCTCGCCGAGGATCAGCCCAACCCGCTCGATACCGACTACGGCAACACGGCCTTCGGCGACATCGTGAACCACGAGTACGGCCACCACCTCGTCACGGTCGCGGGCAGCGGTCAGGGCGCCTACGGCGAGGGCATGGGCGATGTGGTCGCAGTGCTCATGGCCGACAACCCGGAGATGGGCGAGGGCTTCTTTCTGGATGACTGCGGCACTCCCCTGCGTACCGCCGACAACACCTGCCAGCACATCGCCGGCATGGCGTGCTCCGACTGCGGCGACGAGATCCACGACTGCGGCAACGTGCTGTCCGGCGCCGTGTGGGACCTGCGCGAGGCGATCGGGGTCAGCGATCCCGGGGGCGCCCTGGACATCGTCTCGGGGCTCGCGGTCAACGCCATGCTGCTGCACCGCGGCGACCTGATCGAGCCCCAGATCACCATCGACTACCTGCTGCTCGACGACGACGACGATAACTTCGACAACGGCTCGCCGCACCGCGACGAGATCTGCGCTGCCTTCGGCGCGCACAACCTGCCGTGCCCCTCGCCGGCGCTGGGCATGACGGTCACGCCCGTGGGCGAGCACACCTCGGCGGGCAACCTGGGCGGTCCCTTCACGCCGTCGATGGCCGACTACACGGTCGAAAACCTCGGGCCGGGCAGCATGGACTACACGGTCAGCGTCGATCAGCCGTGGCTGACGCTCGGCAATGCAGCGGGGACGCTTGCCGTCGGTGCCACCGCAGCGGTGCAGGCGACGGTGGATGGTGGCATGGCCGCCGCGCTCGGACGTGGCGCCCACGTGGCGACGCTGACGTTCACCAACGGCTCGACGGGCGTGGGCAACACCACGCGCAGCTTCGTGCTGGCGGTTGCGCAGGAGACGATCCTCGACTTCCCGCTCGACACCGACCCCGGCTGGACAACCACCGGCGCATGGGCCTTCGGTGCACCGCAGGGTGGCGGCGGCGCCACAGGCGGCGACAGCTACGGCGCACCCGATCCGAGCGCTGGCTTCACCGGCAACAACGTCTACGGCTACAACCTCGCGGGCAACTACGCCAACGATCTGCCGGCGCGGCACCTCACGACGACGGCCCTGGACTTCACGGACATCACCCACGTCCAGCTGAACTTCAAGCGCTGGTTGTGCGTCGAGACATCGGTCTACGACCAGGCGACGGTCAGCGTCAGCACCGACGGCAGCAGCTTCCAGACCGTGTGGTCGAATGCGGAGACGCTGCCGGGCGGCGCGTGGCTCGACCAGACCCTCGACCTGTCGGACCTCGCGGACGACGAGTCGACGGTCTACATCCGCTGGACGATGGGCGCCACCGACGGCGGCTGGAACTTCTGTGGCTGGAACATCGACGACATCGAGATCACCGGCATCGACGCCAACGGCGGCTGCATGGTCGATGGCAACTGCGACGACGGCCTGGCCTGCAATGGCGCCGAGGTGTGCAACGCCGGGGTGTGCGAGCGCGGCACTGCGGTGGACTGCGACGACAGCGTGGCCTGCACGCAGGACGCGTGCAGCGAGCCCTCGGGCAGCTGCCAGCACACCGCCAGCGACGCGGCCTGCGACAACGGCCAGTTCTGCGACGGAATCGAGAGTTGCGACGACAGCGCGGGCTGCCTGTCCGGCACGCCGCCTGGCGTCGACGACGGCGTGGCGTGCACGCTCGACAGCTGTGACGAGGGTGCGGATGCGGTGGTCCATACCACCAGCGACGCGGCCTGCGACAACGGCGCGTTCTGCGACGGCGCGGAGCGCTGCGACGCCAACGCCGGCTGCCAGGCGGGGACGCCGCCCGTCACCGACGACGGTGTAGCCTGCACTGCCGACTCGTGCGACGAGGCTGCGGATGCGGTCGTTCACGCGGCCGACGACGGCGCGTGCGACGACGGCCAGTTCTGCGACGGGGCCGAGACCTGTGACGCATTGCTGGGCTGCCGCCCCGGGGCCGCCCCCGCGACCGACGACGGTGTGGCGTGCACGGTCGACGGCTGCGACGAGGCCGCCGACATGGTCACCCACCTGCCCAGCGACGCGGCTTGTGACAACGGCGCGTACTGCGACGGCGCGGAGACCTGCGACGCCCAGCTCGGGTGCCGAATGGGTCCAGAGGTCAACTGCAGTGACGGGGTGGGCTGTACGGTCGACCGCTGCGACGAGGCCTCCGACAGCTGCACCTTCGACCCGGCCCACGGGGCCTGCGACAACGGTCTGTTCTGCGATGGCATCGAGCGCTGCGATCAGGCCCAGGGCTGCGTCGCCGGCACGCCGCCGGGCGCCGACGACGGCGTCGGCTGCACCGACGTGACCTGCGACGAGGGCACCGACAGCATCGGTCACGCACCGGTCGACGCGAACTGCGACAACGGCCTGTTCTGTGATGGGCTCGAGCGTTGCGACGCGGTCGCCGGCTGCCTGGCCGGCAGCGCGCCGGACCCCTCCGATGGCGTGGACTGCACGGTGGACACCTGCGACGAGGACGCCCGCAGCGCGCTGAACCTCCCCGACGACAGCGTCTGCGACAACGGCGTCTTCTGCGACGGCATCGAGCGCTGCGACGCGGTCCGTGGCTGCCAGGTGGCCGAGCCCCGCGAGCTCGATGACGGCGTGGACTGCACGGTGGACAGCTGCGACGAGGAGGCGGCCGTCGTCGAGCACACGCCGGACGATGTCCTCTGTGACAACGCTCTGTTCTGCGATGGCGAGGAGGTGTGTCACCCGCAGGACGGCTGCGAGGCGGCCGAGCCGCCGTGCGAGGACGGAGACGCCTGCACGGACGACGCCTGCGACGAGGAGCTCGCGGCGTGCGGCGAGTCCACTCCCATCGAGGGCTGCGATCCCGGCGAGGGAGAGCTGCTGCCCGACGGCGGGACGACCGGCGACGGCGAGCAGGTGCTCGACGCCGATGCCTCCATGGAGGTCTCCCAACCCGAGCGACCCTCGTGCGGCTGCCGCACGCTCGGTGCCACGCGGGTGCCTACCGGTGGCCGCGGTGTGCTGTCGCTATTGCTCGTCGCGCTCTGCCTGGGTCGACTGGGCCGTCTGCGCCGGCGGCGCGTCTGACTCGAAGCGGGCGCTGATGAAGAGCGCATCGCGCTCCTCCTGCGCGACGAAGCAACCGCTGCGCCCCTGCCCATCGAGCGCCTCGCGCAGCCGCCGGGTATCGGCGTCGTAGAAGGCGTCGAGCAGGTGCAGGCATTCCTGCACGCGTGGGGCATCCCGGCGGGCCCTCGGCTTCTTCAGCAGTGCGGTCGACAGCTCCGCGAGCAGGGCGCGGTCGTGACCGCCGAGGAAGCGTGGCACGGCATCGCGCAGGGCGGTGGGCACCTGCCTGATGCCCGCCAGCCTGGAGCCTCGCACGGCGGGACCCGCGGGCAGCTGGCTGCGCTTGTCGAGGTGGCCGACGAGCGCGAGCAGCTCGACCAGCGCGTCGAACGCCTCCTTGGCGCGCGGCCTCGAGCGAAAGCAGCCGAACCACGCGAGCTCGAGCGCATCGTAGGCCTCGGGCTTGGTGGTGAAGCACAGCACCGTCTGGCTGCTGCGCTGACCGAGGCCGACGGCCGGGTAGAGGAACGCGTAGGCCCCGTCGACGTTGTACGGCGGCCGCAGCTGCTGGATGAGCGCGTTTTCCTCGAGCAGGGCGTCGCGCTCCGTGTCCTGCGGGCGGATCTCCAGTGTGGATGCTTCGCGCACGAGCGTGCGCATCTTGCGGTGCACCCGCCGCCGGCTCGCGTTGCGGTAGCCCGAGAGCCGGCGCTTGATGTTCTTGGCCTTGCCGACGTAGAGCACGCCGCTGTCCGCGTCACGGAACAGGTAGACGCCGGGGCCGGTCGGCAGGCCGTCGACCAGATCGTTGCCAAACTTGTCGTCGAACGCGCGCTTGCCCACCACGGCATCCTACGCCCGCGCCCCGTGCGCGGCCAACTCCGCGCATGCGGTGCGCGTCGAGCTGCGGTTAGCCGACGCTGGAGGCGATCTTCTCGGCGCGCTTCATTACGAAGGGCGCGATCTCGGGGTTGGTCAGGATGTGCAGCTTCGGCTTCAGCAGCGTCTCGTAGACGCGCTCCGCGATCACCTCGGGCTGCAGTCCCGACTGCACCATGTTCTTCGTCGCGCCGTCGAAGGCGTCCTGTTCGTCGTCGGTCATCAGCGTGTCGCCGGGTGCCTCCTGCGGGCGCTTGGCGGAGGACAGGTGCAGGTTGGTCTGCACGAAGGCGGGGCACAGCACCGACGCACGGATCTGCGGCTGGGCGTCGCGCAGGTCGGCGCTCAGGCACTCGGTCAGCGCGACCACGCCGTGCTTCGTCACGCAGTAGGCGGACATGAACGGCGGCGTCGTGAGGCCGGCGGCGCTCGAGGTGTTGACGATATGGCAAGGCTCGCCGTGCTCGATCATGTGCGGCACGAACGACTGCACGCCGTGCACGACGCCCCACAGGTTGACGCCCATGATCCACTCCCACTTGGCCTGGGAGGTCTTCCACATGTGACCCGCGACCTGCACGCCGGCGTTGTTGCACAGCACGTGCACCTTGCCGTACGCCTCGACGGAGGCGTCGCGCAGCGCGTCGATCGCCTCACGCTTCGAGACGTCCGTGACCACCCCGATCGCCTCGGCACCGCCGGCGGTCAGCTCGGCGACCGCCGTGTCGAGCGCCTTGGCCTCGATGTCCGCGAGTACGAGCTTGCAGCCCTCCGCCGCGAATCGCCTCGCCATCGCCAGGCCGATGCCGCTGGCACCGCCCGTGATCACCGCCACCTTGTTATTGATCGTATCCATGCTGCTCGTCGCTCCTGCCTGTACTCAATTGAAGGCGCGCTAGTGTGTCGGGCCGGTCGAGGCTTGTCGAGTCGGGTCCGCTCGCCTCATTTGGGGAGGCGGGCGGAACGACAAGGGCTCGCTCTCACGCATCATTCGAGCTACGATGGCGGCGATTGCGTGGAGGGAGCGGCCGGATGACTGCTGCAGACGAGGCCCCTGACAAGCAGGACATGATCCTGGCCTTCGGCTACGAGACGGCCCGCGAGATCGTCTACTCCGACGGCTCGGTCCACTCGTCCGAGCTGCTCGACGTGACGCAGCGCTTCCCGCGCGACGTGATGGAGCAGCGCGGGTTGATCGCGGACGGCTCGCCGACGCCGCGCTTCGGCCAGGCCTACAACATGGCGGTGGCCAAGCTGCGGTCGGTGATGACCGATGGCGAGAAGCTCGAGATGGCGCAGGCGCTGTTCGAGATCAGCAGCGCCGACGAGTCGGTCGACCCCGAGGAGATCAAGATCATCCTTCGCGCGATGGGCATCCTCGGCGTGACGAAGGGCGAGCTCGCCGAGTACCTGCGCATCAAGATCAAGAGTACCCCGCCGCCGGCCTGAGGTGGATCGCGCAGTGGGTCTTCGCTATCGTCGCGCCATGTTGCGCAGCTGCACGTTCAGCGCACTCGTCGTCGCGCTCGTGCTCGGGCCGCTGCCGTTGGCACCGGGCGGCGCCCAGGGCTCGACCGACGACGGGGCCCTGCAGGCCGCGCGTCGCGCGCTGGTGCTCGCTAGCTTCGAGGGCGGTCAGCTCACCGTCGGCCAGCTCGAGGACGGCATCCAGAACAAGCTGCCGCGCACCCGCCGCAGGCTTGCCACGCCCGAGGGGCGGCTCGGCTTCCTGCGCGAGGCGGTGGACTACGAGCTGCTCATCCTCGAGGCGCAGGCCCGCGGCTACGCCGGCCATCCCGAGGTGAGGGGCGCGGCCATGGAGGAGGCCATCGACACGATGTTTGGCCGACCCGCCGATCCGGACGAGCTCAGGCGCATCGAGGCGACGAAGCGTGAGGCCGCACAGAAGCTCCTTGCGGGCGTGAAGGTCGAGCGGTCGCCGGGGTCGCTGCCGCTCATCGTGCTCGACCGACCGCGCCACAGCGGTCCGGCCGGTCACAACATCCTGCCGACCGATCCCCTGGCTGCGCCGAAGATCGTGGTACCCGAGGATGGGGAGGGCTCGTGATCACAGCCCGGCCCGGGCAAGATTACAGCCAGGTGCGGCGCCATTTTCTTTCAACCGTCGCCTGCTTCCGTCCCACCAATGCACGTACCCTTGCTCCGAGGAGACCCATGCTACGCACTGCAACGTTTACAATCCTCTGTGTGACGCTCGCCTCGTCGGCCAGCGCCCAGGACGCGGCCGCTGACATCGAGGGCGGTGACACCGAGTACTCGACCCAGACGAAGCTGCGGACGCCGCGCGCCCGGCGCGGCGGTGGTGGCAGCGACATGCGCGTCGCGATCCAGGGGCGACTGCCACTGGCTGCCCTGGCCTGGAGTGACGGCGACCTCGACGGAGGCAACTTCGGTGGTGGTGGTGGCGGCGGTGGTGGCGGCGGCGCCAACTTCGACGGTCTGAACCTCACCATCCCCATGGTCACCCCCGGTCTGCGCCTGATCGACGGCAAGCTCTTCGTCGGCCTGGGACTGGGCTTCAGCAGCTGGTCGTGGGACCAGGGCGCAAACGAAGCATCGCGGACTGCCTGGTCCCTGAGCCCGGTCTTCTCCTACGATGTGCTCAGCGACGAGGCGGCGGCGCTGTCACTTGGTGGGGCGATCCACTTGATGAAGCTCGGCGAGACCGAGGACTGCGACCCCGACTGCAATGACGTCAACGATGACGCTTTCGGCCTGGGCCTCAACCTCACCGCCGGCATCCGCGGACACATCACCGAGGGGCTCTCCATCGGTGGCGACTTCGGCTACAGCTTCCTGAACGTCGAGTGGGACAGCGGCCCTGATGTCTTCTGGCATGGCCTGGTGGGCGCCCTGGTGGTCGAAGGCTCGGTCGGAATCTAGTATTGCGCCCCTATCCCTATGGGGCCGCCGACATCGTCTACCCGTGCGCAGCTGGTGCGCGACATGCCCGAGGGCGTGCTGCGCGTCGCCGCGCATGCGGGCTGGGCCTGCGTCGCATGGATGGCCGTGTGCGGCGTGGACGCGGCCCGCTCCGGGGGCCCCGCCGGGGTCCCGGCGACGCTCGCGCTCACGGCCGAGCTCGCGCTCGGCACGCTCCTTCGCTACGGGCCGTGGCTGTTGCTGGCGCATGCCGTCGTCTGGCTACTCCGCTGGCGCTGGCCGAGCCGCTGGTGGATGGTCGCGTTGATCGCGGTCGCCGCGTGTGCGCCGTTGGCGCTCGACCAGGCCGCCTTCCTGACCTCGGGCGCCGCGATCTCGCGCCACCCGCAGGTGATGTGGATCCGCGCGGCGCTCACGGCCGGGCTCGCGGCGGTCGCGGCCTCCCTCTGCTGCCTGCACCTGTGGTCGCTGCAGCCCGAAGCCGCGCCGCGCCTGCGCCTTGCGTGGCCAGCATCGGTGGGCGTGCGGGCGCGGCGCATCGCCGCCCGCGTGCTGCTGATCGGCGTCGTGCTCGCACCGCTCGTCGCCATCATGGTGGTCATGGACGGTCGGCTGCTGGCGTACGTGCGCCTCGCCGATGCGCTCGGCCTCGCTGCGTGGATGCTCGCGTTCACGTTGGGAGGGATCGTTGGCGCCCCCCGATCGAGGCCGGGAGCGATCGTGGGCAGCATGCTGCTGTTGGCCGTGGTCGCACTCGCACAGGGACCGATCTCCACCTCGCGTGCACGCGCCAGCGCCCTGCAGCGCAGCGGGCTGTCGGAGTGGACGCTGCGGCAGCTGCGCGATGAGCCGCCCCGTATCCCGGCGGTCCACGACTTCGCCCACGTGCAGGACGTCGACTGCGCGCGCCTGACGGCGGCGCCGCCAGCCCGCAGCGTCCCCGCGAGTCACCGCAACGTGCTGCTGTTGAGCGTCGAGGCGCTGCGGGCGGACATGCTCGAGCGGCGCGCGAAGGGCCGTCACCTGATGCCGCGGCTCTCGGAGTTCGCCAGGGGCGCCCGGCACTTCGAGCGTGCCGTCACCGTCTCCGCGTCGACGCAGTGGGCGCTCGGAGCGGTCGTGACCGGCCGCAGCGTCGGCATGCAGCTGTCGCTGCCGACCATCCCGCCCACGCTCTTTGCGCTGACCCGCGAGCGCTTCGACATGCAGCGCATCTTCTTGCCGAAGGGCAACTACTTCAAGCGTGCGCGCGTGCGCGCCGTGCTGACGCAGCACGTGACGCCGGAGTACCCCACGTCCCGGGCCAACGAGCTGACCGACGAGGTGATCGACGTGCTCCGCGGTGTGCGTCGTCGCGACGAGCGCGTGCTGCTGTGGGCACACTACAAGGAGCCGCATCAGCCGCACCGCACTCACGATGGCTTCGACTTCGGCGCAGGCCGGCGTGCCCGCTACTACAGCGAGGTGGCCTACTTCGACCACCACCTGGGGCGACTGCTCGACTTCCTGCGGGCGGAGGGCTTCCTCGAGGACTCGCTGGTCATCATCTTCTCGGACCACGGAGAGTCGCTTGGCGACCCCGAGTACTGGGGTCACGGCGTGCTCGTCAACGCGCGGGTGGGCGACGTCCCGCTGATCGTCCACGCGCGCGACTTGCCGCGTGGACGCACCGATGAGAGCGCTGACCTTATGGACATCGCACCCACGGTGACCGATTACCTCGGCCTGCCCGCGCCACCCCAGGCGCTCGGCCGCAGCCTGTTGTCCGGGGCGCCGCCGCGGAGCTTCGGTGTGACCGACGTACCGGGCTTCAATGCCGACTCGATGATCGACGTGCTGCGCCGGCCGCCGCAGACGACTCCCGAGGCGCTCTCGCGGCAGAAGCGTCGGCTGGCGTCCCGGCGTGGGCGGTTCGACCCCAAGCTCTCGATCGCTGACAGCCGCTACCGGCTGATCCTCAACCGGGAGACCGGCGCCATCGGCCTGTACGACCGCGTGGAGGACCCGCGCGAGCGCCGAAACCTCAGCACCGACAGGCCCGCGACCGTGGAGCGCATGCTCGGTCAGCTGCGCGGCTTCCACCAGGAGGAGGCCGCGCGCATCCACTGCCAGATCGAGGCGGAGCGCGGGCAGCCACCCGTGGTCGATTTCGCCCAGCTGCGGAAGGCGGAGCGCGCGGCTACAAAACGCTGAGGGCGCGTGCATCCGCGGAGATGACGCCGGCGTCGCGCGCGATCGTGTACATCTTCGACAGCGCCTCACGACCTTCGGCCCCGAGCGCGCGCGTCCACCCGTTGACGTACAGCTCAACGTGCCCCCAGATGACGGCGTCGTCCATCTCCTGTGCGTGGGCGCGCATCACCGCCAGCGCACCGTCGCGGTGCGCATCAGCCCAGGCGAGGCTGCGTTCGATCGCGGCGGTGACCTCCTCGAGACGCTCGCCGAGGCTGCGCCGCGCGAGGATCCCGCCCAGGGGCAGCGGGCCACCCGCCTCACGCTCCCAGCGCGTGCCGAGGTCCTCGACGAGGTGCAGGCCCTCGGCCTCCCAGGTGAAGCGGCCCTCGTGGATGCACACGCCGAAGTCGGCGTCGCCGGTGCACAGGGCGGGCATGATGTCCGAGAAGATCACGTGCTCGGGGCTCGGTCCCGCGGCGTGGAACATGCGGTAGAGCATGGTCGCGGTCGTGTGCGGGCCGGGGCAGAGCGTACGACCGCCGGGCAGGTCGCCGGGTCGCACGCCGGGACGCGCCGCGAGCAGCAGCGGGCCCACACCGAAGCCTAGCGCCGAGCCGACGGGCAGTACGCAGGTCTCGGCGGTGAGGTAGAGCGCCGCGTGGAAGCTCGCCTTCGCCACATCGAACTCGCCCGCGAACAGGCGGCGGTTGAGCTCGGCGATGTCGATGAGCTCGATCCGGAAGTCCAGCCCGCCGGTGTCGACCTCGCCCGCGAGCAGACCGCTGAAGGCGTAGGTGTCGTTGGGGCAGGTCGAGATCGCGAGGTGAACGGGCTCGCCCATGCGCCCGGTTTGGCATGGCGCGCGGGGATCGGCAAGGCGCCGCCCGCGATGCGCATTTTTGGTACCCGGGGCGGGCGCTTGCGCGTTGCGGAGCGCCGCAGTAGACCGATTGCGATCGGAGGCCTCGCATGGGCATCTTTGGCGGAAGCGACGACGACAACGCGCTGGTGGGGCAGACGGCGCCCGACATCACCCTCAACGATCAGGACGGTAACAGCGTCTCGCTGTCGGACTACCGCGGCAAGTCCGCAGTCGTCGTCTACTTCTATCCGAAGGATGACACGCCAGGCTGCACGGTCGAGTCCTGCACCTTTCGCGATCAATACGAGGACTTCAAGGAGGCGGGCGCCGAGGTGATCGGCATCAGCCAGGACACCGAGGGCTCGCATCGGGCCTTCGCCGACAAGCACCGGCTGCCCTTCACGCTACTCGCCGATCCGGGTGGCGGCGCGCGCAAGGCATTCCGTGTCCCGAAGTCGATGGGTCTGCTACCCGGTCGGGTCACCTACCTGGTCGACAAGCAGGGCACGGTGCGGCACGTCTTCTCGTCGCAGCTCAACGTGCGCAAGCACGTCACCGACGCGCTCGAAGTTCTGCGTTCGCTCTAGGGCGCGTCCCCGGTGTTGCCGGTGTTGCCGGTGTTGCCGGTGTTGCCGGTGTTGCCGGTGTCCCCGGTGTCGCCGGTGTCCCCGGTGTCGCCCGTGTCGCCCGTGTCGCCGGTGTCGCCCGTGTCGCCCGTGTCGCCCGTGTCGGGCGCGTCCCGGATGTCGGCCAGCAACTCCGCGAGCTCATCGGGTGTCAGCTCGGTCCCGGCACGGGCCACCGCCTCGGTGACCCGTGGCGAGCCCACGAAGGCCACCGCGCAGCGGGGGTGTAGGAAGCCCGACGGCACGAAGCGGGCGTCCTCGAAATACTGCAGCACGATGCGCAGGCTGTCCTTCGCGACTGCTTCGCGGCAGTGGCGGCAGCTCGCGCGGCCGGTCTTCGAGCGCTGCGTGCTCGAGACTCGCTGCAGGCGCGGGTGCTCCACGCCGACCTTCGCGACCGCCCCGAGCGCACCCCAGTCCACCTCCGACCCACCTTCGCTTGCCGGCTCGGGCAGGCCCTCCGCCATCACCTCGCAGAACGCTTCCGGTCTGCGGTAGGCAGCACAGGGCACGTGGAACCACAGCGTCATCTCGCCGTCGGCGAACACGTTCGGGAGGCGCTCGCCGAAGCGTAGCGCGCCCTTGTCGATCTTCTCGCCGCAGCCGCGGCACTTGGACCGGCCGCTGCTCGCGGTCTCGACGGTGTGGGGCACGGCTCGACTATTTCCGCGCCTGTCGCGGAGGTCAACCCTCGTCGCTGACGGCCTGCGCGGCCTCCTCGAGCGCTTCCATCTCCGCTTCCGCCTTCTGGATCGTCACGAGCTTCGCGCTCACGCGCTCCACACTCTTGCGGATGTCCTCGACCAGCGCCGGCGCGTCATCGAGCGAATCGGCCGCCGCGAGCTCCTCGAGGCGTGAGACGAGCTGTGCCAGGCCGGGCGCGCCGATCGATGTGAAGCTGCCCTTCAGCTTGTGGGCCTGCGCCTTCAGCGCCTCCGCGTCGCCCTCGCCGCACGGTGCCGACAGCGCCTCGACCTGTCCCGGGATCAACCGCAGGAACAGCTCGATGACCTTGGGCGAGCGCCGCGTGTCGGAGCTGAGATCCGGATCCCCCGGTGGGACCGTGGGGGGGCGCATCGATGGGGGGCGCATGCTGGCCGAGGCGGGCGGCTTGCTGCTCGGAGCGGCGGGGCGAACGCTGCGGACGACGGCGAGCTGCCGCAGCGCGCGCCGCAGCTCCTCGGGGTTGACCGGCTTGCAGAGGTAGCTGTCCATGCCCGCCTCCGTGACCTTGGCGCGCTCCTCGGCGAAGGCGTGGGCGGTCAGCGCGATGATCGGCGTACGCACACCCTCCTCCTCGCTCTCGCGGATACGCCGGGTGGCGTCGTAGCCATCCATCACGGGCATCTGGCAGTCCATCAGCACCGCCGAGAATTCGCCCTCGATCACCTGGTCAGACGCCTCCTTGCCGTTGGTCGCCGTCACCACGGTGTAGCCGAGCTCGCGCACCAGCTCGGCCGCCACGAACAGGTTGATCTCGTTGTCGTCGACGATCAGCACCGTCAGTCCGTTGCCCGTCTTGAGCGGCGCGCCGCTGACGCTGAGGTCCTTCGGGGCGTCGCCACCGAACGCCTCCTCGAGTCGCTCGAAGAGCTCGATGTCGCGCACGGGCTTCTGCACCTGGCCGAACACGGGCTTCTTGACGGTCGCCGGCGACTGGCCCGTGGCGGCGAAGGTCAGCAGAATCACCGGCGTGCGGTGGCTCGGATCGGTTGCGCCCAGGGCAGCCACCACCGCCTGCGCGTTGAGGTCATCGGTTTTCGGAGCCAGCAGCACGCAGTCGAAGGGCTTTCGGCGCTCCCGCTCGTCGCCTATCCGCGCGAGGGCCTGCTCGCCGCTGCTCTCGAGTGACGGCTCGGCGCCCCAGCGCTGCAGTAGCTCGCCGACCTGCTCGCGGCTGCGGGCGTGGCGGTCGACGACGAGCACGCGACGGCCCGGCGTCGCGAACGTGTCGGGAGTCTCCTCGGTCGTAACCGCCTCGAGGTCGAGGTGGAAGTGGAAGTTGCTGCCCTCGCCCGGGACGCTGTCGAGACCCAGCTCACCGCCCATCATCTCGACCAGCTTCTTGCAGATGGCCAGTCCGAGTCCGGTGCCCCCGTAGACCCGCTCGGTGCTTCCATCCTGCTGTCGGAAGGCCTCGAAGATGACCTCCTGGGCGTCGGTCGAGACCCCGATGCCGGTGTCGACGACCTCGAAGAGGATGCGATGCGGGTGGTCATCGGTCGGTGCGGCGCTGACGTTGACCGCGACCTCGCCCTCACGCGTGAACTTGATCGAGTTGCCGACCAGGTTGCCGAGCACCTGCCGCAGCCTGTCGGGATCGCCGACCACACGCGCAGGCACGCTGTCGTCGGTCTTCAGCGTGAGCTCCAGTCCGGCATCGTGCGCCTTGCTCGCCATCAGCTCGAGCACCTGCTGGGTGACCGCGCGTAGGTCCAGCTCGGACTCGCGGATCTCGTAGCGCCCGGCCTCGATCTTCGAGAAGTCGAGGACGTCGTCGATGATCGTCATGAGCGCGCGGCCCGATGCGTCGATGGTGTCGACGTAGCGGCGCATCTTCTCGCTCAGCTCCATGTTGAGCAGCAGCCGTGTGATCCCGAGCACCCCGTTCATCGGTGTGCGGATCTCGTGGCTCATGTTGGCGAGGAACTGGCTCTTGAGGCGCGCGCTCTCCACCGCCAGCTCGGTCGTACGCGTCAGCTTTTCGAACGCGCGCTCGGTGACCTGCATCAGCGGGCCAATGCGGAACTGCACGAAGGCCAGCGCCATGAGCAGCGCGAGCAGCGAGCTTCCGAGGGCGAGCTGAATGATGCGCTGCCTGAGCTGCTCGCCGGCCTTCAGTCGCTCGGTGCTGACCGCCAGCCCGACCTTGCCGACCTCGACCCCCTCGATCGCGACCGGCGCCCACGATCGGATGTGCGTGTCGGCCTTGACCACGCCGTGGGGCTTGCCGCTGAAGAGCAGCTCCTTCGTCACCGAGTTGTCGCCGTGCTTGAGCAGCGGCTTGCCGGCCTCGTCGAGGATCAACAGTGCGAGGACGTCGTCGTCAACCAGGTAGCGTGCGCAGGCGTCGGCGACCGTGGCCCGGTCGACGGCCGCTACGCCGAGCTCGGCGGTGACGCTCAGCTCGATGGCGCCGCGCTCCGCCTTCCACATCAGGTCACGCTCGAGGGAGGGCGTGAGCGAGTCGAAGATGTTGCCGACCAGCAGCACGACCATCGTCGCGAGCGCCGTGACGATCAGCATGACCATGCCGGTCAGCGTGAACTTGATCGTGTGCCCGGCCGCCGCGTGCGCCTCGCGCTGCGCCTCGAGTGACTCGATCTCGTCCTCGAGCGAGCGTTCGAGGTTCTCGACCGCGCCCGTGTCGTCCTCGCGCGTGGACTTCGGATCGGCGGTCATTGCGTGCAGCCTTCGTGTCGACGGACGCGACGGAGGCGGGCGACTCGGACGTCGTGGGTCGTGGGGGGGCTCGTTCGTCTCATCGCGGACCGGGCGGTGCGGCGTCGAACCACCAATTGTAGGGTAGCTCGATGCTGCACACCAGCACGTCGCCCGCTGGCCCCCGCGGCCTGACGCGGCGGGTAGGCCGCTCGGCTATGCGTCCGGGTTCCAGCCGAGCTCGGCGCCGAGCTGCCCGTACAGGCCCGTCTTCATCTGTGTGAAGATGCTGCGACCCTTCTGGGCCAGTGGCGTCGCGGTCGCGGCGCAGGTCGCCGCAAGCTCGGTGACGTCGCACAGGGCGTCCACGATACCTGCATCGAGTGCCTCATCGCCGGTGTAGCGCCGCCCGTTGAGCACCGCGTCGCGCAGCACGGGGATCGAGAGCTTGGCTTTCATCAGCGTGTGCATCGCCGGCGCGAAGGGCACCTGGATGTCGACCTCGGGCAGGCAGAACCAGCCGCGCTCCGTCCGCATGATCCGGTAGTCGCATGTGAGTGCCAGCAGCGCACCCCCTGCGAAGGTGTGCCCGTTGATCGCCGCGATGGTCGGCAGGGGAAAGCACACCAGCCGACCCAGCAGCCCGTTGAGTGCAGGCAGGAATGCCGCCTGGTCCTCGGGCTTGGCGCCCATGAGCGCCTCGAGGTCGATGCCGTTGCTCCAGTACTTGCCCTCTCCGGTCAGGACCAGCGCGGCAGGGCCGTCGCCCGCGCGCTCGAGGATCTCGTCGAGCTGCGCGTGGCAGCGTTTGATGAAGTCCAACGTGAAGCGGTTCTCACCGTTGTTCATCGTGAGGGTGAAGATCGGCTCGTCGTGTGTGATTTCCAACATGGCGAGGCGAAGGTACATCAACCCGCGGATAACGCCAGCGCTTGCCCGGCCCTGCGTTCAGGGCGTCGCGGGCGCCGGTGGGGGCGCATCCCGGCGCAGGCAATAGGTGGCCTTCGCCTGCGCGCCGCGTCCCGACGCCGGGCACGCGAACCGCGCGCTTCGCAGTGCCTTGACCATGCAGCGCTCGAGGGTGGCCGAGGGTGGCGTCGCCGCGTCGGACGGCTCCGGCGTCAGCCGTACGGCGCGCACCTTGCCGGCGCGGGTGATGTCGAGGTGTGCATGCACTGCGACCGTGGGTTGCTTGTCCGGCTTCTCGTCGGCCGCGAAGCATGCGCCGAGCGCATCTGTGATCGCGGGCGCCGCCAGCGGCGAGCCGTCCATCGTGACGTGCTGCGGTACGTGCGCGGAGGTGCGGATTCCGGTCGCGGGATCGAGCCGACCGTAGGCGAGATCCCGATCCGGCGTCCGCGACGTGGTGGCCTCCGATGCGGGCGCGGTATCGGGCGGTGCCATCGGCAGTCCGGGTGCGAGTCGCGTGACCGCGCCCATGAGATCCGCAGCGGCGGTGCTGCCGGTGGCGCGCAACCACGCCGGCTCGCCCCTGGACAGCAGGCCCGCATCGAGCGTCACCTGCAGCGAGCAGCGCTCGCCATCGCAGCGGCGCTCAACCAGCGACAGCGCCAGCCCGCGGTGACTCGCCCGCAGTACGTCGGCGGGCTGGGGCGTGACCGCACACCTCGGTCCGTCCACACGGCCGCGGCCCTGCTGGTGTGCGCGCAGGGCAGCGCGCAGCGGCTTGTCGCCCAACAGCTCCACCGGATGGCCGGCGGCCTTCGACAGTTCGATGACACGCCGTCCGACCAGCGTCTCGAGCGGCTCTCCGTCGGGTGTGCGGGCGGTCGCGTCGCCAACGCGCAGTACAGCGGTGTGCGTGACGGGATGCTCGGCGCTGCGGACCGGCGCGCTCGCCTGTGCCTCGACGCGCGGGCGCCAGCAGATCTCGGGGCCGGCGGGCCGCTCGCCGATGCGGGCCTGCCGCGCGGCCTCGCGCTGCTCGGCGACCTCGGCCGCACGCGTCGCCGCCTGCTGCCGCATCGCCGTCAGCGTGTTGAGCTGCTGCTGGCACATGCGCAGCCACGCGCTGCCGGTGGCGAGCCACGACGCATGCTGCGTGCAGTACTGCAGCGGTCCGATGGCGAGGTCGAGCCACGGCCCGGTCGTGCGATCGAGGCCGTGGCGGTAGCTGCGTGCGAGGTCCGCGTCGCCGGCGATCGAGTCCGGTGGCGGCACGGCGTTGAACTGGTCGACCAGCCGCATCCACAGCAGCCCCGTCAGCGCGGAGGCGACCACGCGTTGCTCCTCGGCCGCGTCGGCACAGCCAGCGAGCGCCGTCACCGCACCCTGGAGCCGCTGGCGCGTCGCGGCGAGCCACGGTTCGAAGACCTCGCGCAGCCACACCTCGTACGGCATCGCCGGCTGCCGCGGCGGGACCTGTGGCGCGCGCAGGGCCTGCAGCGTCGTCGCATAAGCGGGCTGCAGCGGCGCGCCCAGCTCCGCGACGGGACGCGGCAGCCGCGGCAGCTGCATGAAGCCGACATCGTCGCCGCGCGCCGAGGCCTCGACCACGAGCGCGTCCTCGATGACGACCTCGCTGCGCTGTGGCGTCGTGGGCTGCGGCTGGCCACCGGCGCAAGCTCCGAGCAGGGCCGCGGTGACCAGCCACCGCCCGCTTTGAATCGTTGGGCTCGTCATGGGCGGCAGCATAACCGAGCGCGGCGGCGCTGGCGCTCCGCAGGCACGAATCTGATGTATGCTGGGCGCATCGCAGCCTCCCGCATCACGTGCAGGGCACCGGGCCACGCCCCATGTTGAGCGCGCCTTCGGCTCGGCGCTCGCTCGCGGTCGTGCTGTGGGCGTGCCTCCTGTCGACCGCGTGTGACGGAGGTGGTGACAGCGGCGGCACCGCCGGTAGCGGCACCGCGCAGCCCGCGCAGCTGGGGCAGTCGCTGCCCGTCTCGCTCTCGCCCGGGGCGGCGGCGTACTTCGCCTACGGGCCGGTCGGTCGCGGTGAGTTCTTCCTGCAAGTCACCGGCCTGCCTCGTGCGTCGACGCTCTCGATTCGGCTGCACGACGGCCTCTACGAGAGTGTGCAATGCACCTTTGGCGAGGTCGAAGGCGGCGGACCCTGCAACATCACCCTCGGAGACGAGCAGGTCGGCCTGGAGCTCACGCTCGAAAACCAAGGCCCGGATGCCATCAGCTTCAATGCGATGATGGACCGGCGCTAGCCGGCGCTACTCGACCGTCGGGCAGCCGTAGATGATGTCGACGGTCTTTGCGCCGTCCTGCTCGAGCGCGGCGCAGGTGGCGCCCTTGATCGTGATGGTCAGCGGATCGGCATCGCGGTCGAGCTCCCAGCCGTCATCACCCGCCTGTCCGATCGTCTCCCCGTCGATCTCGACGTTGATGTTGTCGAGATCCGGGGGCGTCCCATCGAGCTGCAGCTTGCACGAGGTGATCAGGCCGACCGTGATGCCTCGCAGCAGCGCGGTGAGCGCCGACACGTCCTGGGAGGCATCGACCTCGAAGTAGCCGTCGGCCCCGCCGCCGGCCACGGCCATGGCCTCGAGGACGTCCCGGAAGATCTCGCTGCCGGGGATGCCGATCACGAGTGTGCGGATGCCGGCCGCCGCCAGTGCCTCGACCTCCGCGATGGTGCGGTCGTCGTCGAGGCAGCTCAGCGCGAGCCGCGGGTCGATGGTCTCGTCGCAGCAGTTGGCGACCTCGCCGAGGTCCGCGTTGCAGCGCTCGGCCTTCGCGAGGTTCGGGATGCAGGAGTCCACGCCGCACGTGATGCTGTCATTGCAGTTGGGCCCGCCGTCGGTCGCGAGCAGTACGACCCGGTCGCCGCTGAGGTTCATGCCGCCCCCCTCGGTGAAGTAGCGCCGTGCCCTCGCGAGCGCCGCAGATGTGGGCGTGCCGCCCTCGGGGCCGCGGGCCGACATCGCGCCGACGATCAGCGGGTGCGAGACGGTCCCTTCGGTCACGGGTACGTCGATGTTCGTGTCGTCGGCGACGTCGCAGGAGGTGCCCGCGGTCGGGTAGAGCTGAAGCCCCATGGCGATGTCACCCTGCACGTCGCCCAGCGCCGCGTCCACGGCCGTGCTCAGCGCCTCCCAGCGCGTCGTGTTCGCGTCGGCCACGGTGGCGTCGGCCATGCTGCCGGAGGCGTCGACGACGACCATCAGGTTCACGGGCACCGCATCGGACTCGAAGGGCGTCATGCCGCAGCCGATCGGGCCTCCGTCGCCGAGGTCGCCCCCGCCAGGGATGCCACCGTCGCCGGCCACGTGTTGTTGATCGGAGCACGGCGTCGCCAGGTCGCCGTCGCTGCATGCGGGGTCGTCGCCGGTGTCCCCCGCTCCGGTCGCGCACTGCGTGTCGGGGTCGCCGTCGCTGCACGGGCCGCCCGTCGCATCGCCCGTGCCCGGGTTGTACTGCACGCCGCCGTCGGCACCCGTGCCGGAATCGCCGGTGCCTCGGGCGGGGTCGTCATCGGAGCAAGCCACGGACGCAGCCAGGGAGAGCAGCAGGGGTGTGAGCAGCGCCAGCTTGTCGTTTGTCATGTCGTCCGTTCTTGCGTGGGTGCGCGGGCGTCCCGGCTGCGAGCGCAGAGTGTACCCCCTAGTGGATTCAGGATGGAAAGGGTTGAAGCCTTGTCACCACTGTGCGCCTTGCACGCACCACTCACTCCTGCTGGGCGCCACTGTAGGCACGGGTGGCCCACTCGCTGCCGGTCCGCTCGCAAGCGCGATGCATTGCCCGTAACATGGCGCGATGGGCAAGCTTGTGTGTTTTGCGGCGCTGCTCGTGGCCGCGGGGTGTTCGCTGGACGCAGGCGACCCGCCCGAGCGCGATGAGGGCGAGGCGGTCCTGCAAGCGCTCAGTGAAGCGGTCAACTTCGAAGGCGGCACGGTCATCGAGGGTGCGCTGCCCGACACGACCGCACCGGACGTCTCGATCGCTCCGCTGTCCGAGACCGTCATCATGGCGCCGGACGCCGACAGCATCATGGCCATCGAGGTCGACAATCCCGACGAGGGCAGCGACCCCGTGGCGTCGACGCTGATCCGGTTCGCGAACGCTCGCAGCTACATCGAGGTGCAGGCATCGTCCCGCAAGCGCCCGGTGGACGCCGAGGGCGACGGTGACGCTGGCACCGGTGACGCGGGTGACACATCGGTGGCGACCACCGTGCGAATCGAAAACCCGTTCACGGTCGCCGGGGACGTCTGCGCGGGCCTGTGCGACAAGGTCTTCGCGGTCGACGTGACCGAGGTCTCGACCCTCGAGAGCGGCGCGGTCGGTGAGAGCAACACGCGCACGCTGGCCCTCGACTGTCGCACGGCTGGCAGCGCGAGTGACTGCGGTGAGAACGCCGGCGACGAGGTCGCGATCGGGGACGACAAGGAGCCGGGCAGCAGCTCCGGTGGCATCGCCCCCAACCCGGCCGGCGGCACGGGCGGCGGTGCGGCTGGCTCGGCTGGCAACCCGACCGTGATGGAACCGATGGGCACGATGGATGCCGGGACGCCTCCGCTCGTGGACCCGATCCCGGAGGAGCTCAAGCTCTGCGGTGGTGTCGCCTGCCAGTGCGCCGACGGCGTCGACAACGACGGCGACGGCAACATCGATGGGTTCGACGCCGACTGCACTGCCGCGCTCGACGACAGCGAAGCGGACTTCGGCACCGCGATCGCAGGCGACACCATGGACCCGAGGCAGCTCGACTGCCACTACGACGGCAACACCGGCGGCGGCGATGACGGCTGTCGCTATGCCGTCGAGTGCGGCAACGGCATGCTGCTGCAGAACGACCCGAGCTGCATCGTCAGCCAGCAGTGCGTCGACTCGTGCCGCCCACTGACGCCCGACGGCTGCGACTGCTTCGGCTGCTGTTCCGTGTTCGAGGCCGGTGCGTTCACGGATGTGATGGCGAACGGCGGTTGCGCGTCGGGTAACCTCGGCGCCTGTGCCAGCTGCGTCAAGTCCACGGGGGCTTGCGAAAACCCCTGTGGTCAGTGCGAGCTGTGCATGGGCAGGACGATCGCCGACCTGCCGCCGGCCTGCGGTGGCATACCCACCTGCGACGACGCACCGCCCTGCACCGAGCAGGCCGACTGCGAGGGTGGTCTCTACTGCCAGCAGGGCTGCTGCATCCAGACCGTGCTCGGCCCGTAGCCGTTGCCGATCGGCCTAGAGCACCTCGATCGTCGAGGTGCCGGCCTCGACGCGCAGCTGCGCCCGGGTTACCGCGTCCTCGTCGAACTCAGCGCTCCGCACGTCGCCGACCGCGATGAAGGTGATGTCGATGCGCTCGGCGCTGACGTCCGCCACCGCGATGCCGTTGGCCTCGCTGTCGAGGTACTTGTAGTGCGGGCTGCCCAGCTGCAGCAGCTCGTCGAAGCGTGGCACGAGCTCGCCGAGCCCCACCGCCTGGAAGGTCGGGTTGGTGTCGACGACCCCCTGCACGCTCGACTTGATCGCCTGCGAGCTGATGCCCGCGGTCGTGAACTCCACGCCGATGGGCACGTCGCCCGGTGCGTCGAAGTCGGGGTGCAGCTCGGACGCGTAGAAGGCGTGGATGTCGCCGACGATCGTCACGAGGTTCTCGACGCCCGCCGACTGCAGCTCCGTGAAGACCTCCGCCCGCTCGCTGCGGTAGCCGTCCCACTGATCGGTGTTGAGGTAGAAGAGGTCGCGGTACATGTCCGGCAGCATCTCGAAGCTCGACAGATCCACGGACATCTGGGCGGTCTGCACCTCGGAGCCCCAGACCTTCCATGTTGCGTCCGACGCCTTGAGGGTGTCGAGCAGCCAGGCCTTCTGCGTCTCGCCGAGCATGCTGACGCCCGAGGCGGCCTCGAGTGGGTCGAACCCGGGCTTGGGCACGAAGATGCGCGAGCCGACGCTCGTGTTCTCGGTCAGCTTCGCGAGCGACGAGTCGATGGGCCCCTCCGGCACGACGTGGTCGCTGCGGTAGTAGCGCAGGTCCGTCATCACCAGCTCCATGTGCTTTCCGAAGCGCAGGTTGCGGTAGATGCGGATGTCGTCGGGGTAGCCAGCGGCCTCGTCGTACTCGACGTCCGCGGGCTGAAACTCGAACCACGCCTGGTTGGCGACCTCCCGCTGCTCGGTCTCCTGCTCGTCGCCCATCGCGTCGGAGAAGTGCGTCGAGTGATCCTGCCAGCTGTCGTTGGCGAACTCGTGGTCGTCCCACACGCAGATGAAGGGGTAGAGCTGGTGTGCTCGCTTGAGGTCCGGGTCGCTGCGGTACTGTTTGTAGAGCGCGCGGTAGTCCGCGAGCGTCTGCGCGGCCTTCGTGGTGCCCATCTCGTCGCCCACATCGAGCCCGTCCGGGAGCTCGATCTCGCGCTCACCGTCCGGCGTCTGGAACATCGGGTCGCCGTCGGTCTCGTAGATGTAGTCGCCGAGGTGCACGACGAAGTCGACCGGATCCTCGAGCTCGGTCAGCGCGCGGTAGGCGTGGAAGCGCCTGCCGATGTAGTCCTGGCACGAGGCGAACGCGAAGCGCACGCCCTGATCGGCGTCGGCCTCGGGTGCGGTCTTCGTCTGGCCGACGTCGGAGCCGACCGACAGGGCCTCGAAGCGGTAGTGGTACTTCGTGAATGGCTCGAGGTCGGTGACCTTGACGCGCACCGTGTGGTCGGCCGCGGAGGCGGCGGTCAGCATGTCGGAGGCGACCACCATCTCGAACGCCTCATCGAGTGCCACCTCGAGCATGACGTCGACATCGTCGCCGCGCTGCTCGTCACCCGTCTCGACGCGCGTCCACAGGATCACGCTGCCCGTGCCGGGATCGCCTGAGGCGACGCCCTGCGGAAAGACGCGCAGCGTGTCCTCGGGGGTGAAGCCGTCGTCGCCGTCGCTGCCACCGTCGCCGCATCCCGACAGTGGCCCGGTCGCGCCAGCTGCGGCTGCGGACACCACGGTCAGGTGTAGAAAGTCCCTTCGACTGAGCGGATGGGTCATGGAATCTCCTGGTGGGTGAGCGCGCACGTTAACACATCATCGGTGCGCAGCCAGCGCCGACCTTTACGCGCGGCTGCCATCCCGTCACACTCGATAGCCGTGGCAGGCCCACCCGCAGGAGACTCGCCGGAAGAACTCGCCGACGGGGACGATCCCGCTGCGGACGAGGAGCTGCCCCTGGTCTGGGAGCGGCAGGCGGAGCCCGAACAACCCGTGGACCGCCTGCCGGAGGTGCGCCCGGCCTACCGCCGTCGCCAGCGCCTGATGGGCGCGGTGGCGTTGCCGCTGGCGGTCGTCCTGGTCCCGACGATGCAGATCGTCTTCCTGATCATCGTATGGGTTCTCACACGTTCGGACGAGACCATCCGTCGCGTCGCACCCATCCTCGGAATGTTGAGCTCGGTCGCGATCGTGGCTGGGCTCGCGAACTGGCTCGCCATGCTGGGCAACCGACGGCTCGAGCACGCGCTTCGCTCCGCACTGCGCGAGCGCTTCAAGCGTGAGGGTGGCGAGCTCGTCGGCCTGTCGCGGCCCGACGGGCGCAGCTTCATCCAGCAGCAGCTGGAGGGCCAGTCCGACATCGGCGTCCTGTACGAGGATACCGATGCGCTCGTCTACGAGGGGATGGGTGAGCGGCACGTGATCAAACATGCCGACGTGGTGGCGGTGGAGCTCGCACCCAATTGGCAGTTCATCCAGTTCGCAGCCCGGTGGTGCCTGGTGCGTTACCGCGTACTCGAGGGCGGCCAGACCCGCGAGCGCGAGCTGCGCTTCGTCAGTCGCCGCGAGCGCACCGTGCGACGAAACGTGCACGCGACGCGCGCACTGACCGCTCGCGTGACCGACGCGGTCGCCGAAGCCCGGGGCTAAGCCCCCGCGCACTTCGCTACGGCACCTCGCACCAGTAGCCGAGCGGTGCGCTGCAGTCCTGATCGCTCCACTCGCCGGTACTCCCGGAGATGACGCCACAGTCTCCGCTGGCGTTGGGCTCGTTGAGCCGCCAGTTCGAGTACAGCAGCGGCGTTAGCTCGTAGAACACCGTGCCGTCGCGCCAGCGCCATTGCCCCTCGAGCTGGCCGTCGGTTGCGCCGATGTACGCATCCGCGAGTGTGTTGGCGAACAGGAACGCATCCTCGTCGGCATCGTCGATCTTCACGATGTCGCCGCCCACGGTCTTGCACACGATCTGCGCGTTGCCGAAGCTCTTGGCATCCACGCAATACCAGTAGCCATGGCTGCCGCCGGGTGCGTGGGGGTGGAATGTGCAGCTGCCGCCGATCGGTTGGCACGCGGAGGGGTCACCGCAGTAGGCCTCGGCATCACAGCTGTCCGCGTTGCCACAGTAGTCGGTGCAGCCGCTGCCCTGCGGTGCCGGGGTCGAGGGGCAGCCGCACGGCCCTTCCGTGGTGAAGGCGGCATCGAGCGGGCAGCCATCGAGGCAGTCGTACACCCCGTCACCGTCCGTATCGACGTCGTCCTCGCTGCAGCCGCAGACGCCGGGCACGACCTTGTAGCTGTCTGGACACACGTCGATGGGACCTTCGCAGGCAAACGAGTTGTTGTTCGTGCCGTTGACATCGTCCCACTGGCCATCGGACTCCATCATTGCGACGTCGCGCGGCATGACGATGCCGTCGCTACTTGGGTTGGCGACATCCCAGTTCGCGTAGAGACCGCCTACCGTGCTGCCGCCGGCCTGCCCTTGCCAGAACTGCGCGTCGCCGCGCTTCCACTTCCATTGGCCCTCCTGGTCGCGATCGTGGGCGCCGATCCAGGTGTTGCCGATGCGGTTGTCACGTACGAAATCGTTTTCGTCCTGGTCATCGATGCGGACCAGCTCCCAGCCGTCGCCGATGTCGAGGCAGCGTGTGCGAGCCGCGTTCCACTCGAGCGCGTCGCCGCAGAACCAGTAACCGACCGAGGCCATGCCCGGGTACGCCCCGTAGCTGCAGGTTCCGACGGGCTGGCAGGCGGTGAGATCGCCACAGGTGGCGTCGCCATCGCACTGCTGGGCGAGCCCGCAGGGGTCGTCGCTGCACGCGGTACCCGCCGCCGCGGGGCTGGAGGGGCAGCCGCAGTCGCTGGCCACGAGGATGCCGGCGTCCTCCGGGCAGCCGTCGGCGCAGTCGTCGACGCCGTCGCCGTCGGAGTCGAGCAGGGGATCGCAGCTGTCACCATCGCCATCGCCATCGCCATCGCCATCGCCGTCGCCGTCGCCATCGCCGTCACCGTCGCCGTCGCCGTCGCCGTCGCCGTCGCCATCGCCATCGCCGTCGCCGTCGCCATCGCCGTCGCCGTCGCCATCGCCATCGCCATCGCCATTACCGGTGGCGTCTCCGTCTCCGGCATCGGGGGTGGTGGAGTCGACCTCGGGGGCGCGGATCTCGTCGGGGTCGAAGCTGGAAAGGCTCGCTGGATCGATCTCCGCGCTCTCGCACTCGCCGCCGGTGCAGCTGTCGCCGGCGCCGCACTCGACGTTCAGGCAGCTGTCTTGCAGTAGCAGGGTCATCACCAGCTGCCGGCCCTCGATGTAGCCGCTGATCGCGCGGGCCTGGGCGAGGAAGTCGCCGCCGTCCGTGGTGGCGCGTGCGGTCACGACGAAGCGTCGGCTCGCATCGCCGCCCTTCGGAATCAACGCGAGTACGCGGGGCCAGACCAGATCGCCGCCCCCACGGGTGAACGTCTCGGAGTAGGTCGGCTCGCCGTCGAGTGGCCCGGCCGTGAGCTCGAGCGCCTGCGCCGTGGTCCGTACCAGCGTCTCAGCGTCGACGATCACCAGCGTCTGGGTGGCCGCGGTCGTGTCGCCTGCGCAGCCCGCAGCGAGCGACAGCAGCAGCGCCCACCTGCTCGATCGGTGTCCGCTGCTCACGGTGCCCCCAGGGTGACGACCACCATGCCGTCCGTGCCAGTGGTCGGACTCGCGGTCTCGTCACCGCCCGAGCTCGCGAGTGCTACGCCGATGACGACGCCAGTGAGGAGCGCGCCCGTCGCGGTCCAGAACCACCACGTCGTCAGCACGCTGCCGCCGTCGGACTCGGTGGCATCGGCCTGCAGGCTCGCGTCGAGCGCGGTCGGCCCAGGCGCTGGCCCAACGGGCTGCGGCTGCGGCTGTGGAGCGGGCGCAGGCGTGGCGGCTGCCGGTGGTGGCTCCTGTGCGGCGTCGCCGCCGGTCTTCGCCTCGAGCGCGCGGATGCGGTTGTCGACCTGGGCGCGGTTGTCGGCGTCGGGTACTTGCTCGCGGTAGGCGCGCAGGGCGGCCAGGGCCGAGGCGTCCATGCGCAGCCGGTCGGCGGCCTGCGCGATGTTGTAGAGCATCTTGGGCCGGCCGCTGAGCTCGTGCGCGCGCGTGAAGTGATCGAGCGCATCGCGGTAGCGTCCATTGTCGTAGGCCGAGACCCCGGCCTCGAACAGGCTGCGCGCCTCCTGATCGCGTGCCGGGTCCTGACCCTCCACGCTCGGCTGCGCCCCGGTGGCCTGTGCCATCGCTGCCGGCGCGTGAACCCACGCCGCGACGACCACCACTGCCAGGATCACGCTACGCAAGGCCAGTCCTCCCCCGCCGGTGTTGGAAACCGACGGCCTCGATTGTAGCGGACTGGGGCATGTTGACGGAAGGAACACAGGGGCGCTCTTGTCCCACACGGGGAGACGGCGCTTCGCGGGTCCCTTGGTGCGTAGGGGCAGGGTGGTGTGCCTTGGGGACCCGGGTTGACTTGTGGGTCCCTCGGCTTCTTGATGAAGGGGTCGTGTGTGATCTCTGGCAGGACTGCCGCCGCGTCGTCGCGTACTCGGTGCTCGTCGCCGTGGTGACGCTGTGCGGCTGCTCGACCAGCGAGACCGACCCGCGGCGCACCGGCACGGGCAGCGGCGGTCAGGGCTCTGCGGTGGCCAGCGGGGGCGATGGAAGCGGGGGCAATGGAGGCGCGGGGGGCGGCGAGGCGGTCGTGGCCGTGACCGGCGATGGCGCCGGAGGAGCCGACGGGGCAGTCGGCGACGAGGGTGCCGATGACGGGAGCTGCGGCAGCGACAGCGTCGCCGGCGTCGAGCTGTGTGACAACGGGCTCGACGACAACCTCAACGGCTTCATCGACGAGGGCTGCCTCTGCAGCGGCGGCATGACGCAGCCGTGCTTCGGGGGCGACCCGGCCGACGCCGGCCGCTGCACGCTGGGCACGCAGCGCTGCGAGAGCGACAACGAGCTCGGTGCATGGGGGCCTTGCGAGGGCTGGCGTTGCGGACAGATCCCGCCCGTCACCGAGCAGTGCGACAACGGGCTCGACGAGGACTGCGACGGGCGCGTCGACGAGGGCTGCCTGCTCGACGTGCCGGTCAACATCGACGGCGACTGCCTCGAGGCCGCGTGCCCTCCGCAGGCGCCGTTTCCGGTGGGCTGCAACATCATCATGTCCGGCGGCGACAGCCGCGGCTGCGTCGCGAGCACGCCCGCGAACTCGACGGTGTACTTCCAGGAGGGTGACGCCTGTCCGCTTGGACTGCCCTTCGAGGACGCGGGCCACGTCGGCGGCATGCTGCTGTGCTCGACGCGGCAGGGCGAGCCCCTCGACGACAGCAGCTGCCCCATCAACAAGCCCGACCCCAGCTACCCGCCCAACCGCGGTGGCTGCGCACCGCCGAACTAGCGGTGCTACTGGCGCGTGCCGGTGGTGGTGGTGGGTCCGTGCGTCTTCGACAACAACCACGCCTTGTCGATGACCGCCCACGCAGTGACATCCGGGTGCGCGAGCGCGTGGCCGGTGCAGGACTTTGCGAGCGCCGTGTTGCCGCGGCCGATGCCGAGGTTGACGCGTAGCCACATGCCCCAGCTGCGGTGAAGGCCGCGGAGCGCACGGCGATCCAGTTGCTTGAAGCGAACACGCCGCTGTTTGCCGAGCTTCGAGAGCGTTCGCTGTGCCGCGGCGTCGCACGTACGCGGCCAATCAAAACGGCGCGTCGGTGTGGGGTTCTCGGTGCGTGACGACTGCGAGCCCGCAATGTCCGCGAACACACCGAGCGCGGTGAGCACCGCGAGCAACATGAGCGTGGGGCGAAAGGCGCCACCGGACATTCGCTTCGATCCCATACGCCGCATACAGGTGTGACAGCATGGCCGCGCGATGGTTCCCGCAGGATCGTGAATAGTCGCTCGTCTCCGTCTCCGTCTCCGTCTCCGCGACCACCGCGTCGCGACAGGGTACCCTGCGGCGATGGGCGATCCGCTACAGCGCTGCTTCTCCGAAGCCAACATCAACGGCCTGACGCTTCGCAACCGTCTGATCAAGGCGGCCACGTTCGAGGGCAAGTCGCCCGACGGCATCCCGAGCGACTCGCTCATCTCGCTGCACGAACGCATCGGGCAGGGTGGCATCGGGATGACCACGCTGGCGTATTGCGCGGCCGAGTCCGACGGGCGGCTGCAGCGCGACATGGTCTACATGCACGAGGGTGTCCGCCCCGAGCTGCAGCGCTTCATCGCGACGCTCCACGCGACCGGCGCCCGCGTGTCGGGGCAGCTCGGCCACTGCGGAGCCTTTACGAAGAACGAGGAATTTTCTGGCGGACGGCCGCTCGGACCCTCGGCGGGGTGGAACACGCTGGGTCTCATGCACGGCCTGGGGCGCGTCGCCGAGATGACCACGGCGCAGATCGCGGAGCGCGTCGCAGTCATCGGGCGGGCGGCGGCGTTCATGAAGGACGTCGGCTTCGATGCCATCGAGATCCACTTCGGCCACGGCTACGGCATCAGCCAGTTCATCAGTCCCAAGACGAACAAGCGCAAGGATGACTACGGCGGCAGTCTCCACAACCGCATGCGCTTTGCCCTCGAGGTGCTTGCCGAAGTGCGCGCGCAGGTCGGCGACGACTACCCGTTGCTAGGGAAGATCAGCATGACCGATGGCGTCCCAGGCGGCGTGACCTACGAGGAGTCGGTCGAGATCGCGGCGCTGCTGGAGGCGGGCGGCATCGACGTGATCATCTGCAGTGCAGGCACCAGCAGCATGAACCCGATGCTGCTTTTCCATGGCGACAGCCTGGTGCCCGGGCTCATCGAGCACGAGAAGAGCGCGCTCATGCGCATCGGCCTCCGGCTCGCAGCCCCATTCATGTTCAAGCGCTACCCCTACGAGGAGCTGTACTTCCTCGAGCACGCGCGCGCGATCCGTGACCGCGTGCAGTGTGGTGTCTGCTACATCGGCGGGGTGTGTGACAACGACAGCATCCGCACGGTCATGCAGGAGGGCTTCGACTTCATCCAGCTTGGGCGCGCGCTGCTGTACGACCCGGACATGCCGATCCACGCCGCCGCCCAGCCTGACTATCGCAACGGCTGCAGCCACTGCAATCGCTGCGCGACGCTGATCGAGGCGCCCGGCGGCATCCAATGCGTCGAGCGACCCGGCAACTTCGAACAGACCGATTGAGTGTGCGCACTCGCCCTACCGGTGCGACTGCTTTGGGGCCGCAGCGACGACGAGATGCGGTCGCGGTGCTAGGCTGGGTGTAGCGGCCTGCTCGAGGCAAAGGCCGACGGTGCGGAGAGGAATAGGCGCGATGCGCAGCAGCGGAGTCCTGGTCATGCTTTGGGTCGTCGCTGCCCTCGGTTGCACAGACGTGGCCGCGCCGGCGACGGACGCGGGCGCGGACGGCACTGGAGGCCAGCCTGGCGCAGCCGGCGACGGCGACGGCGACGCGGCCGTCGGCGACGGCGACGGCGACGGTCAGTCGAGTGGTGACGGCGACAGCGACGGGGGCAGCGCTGACTGCGTCGCGGGCTACGAAGGCTGCCCCTGCACGGTCGACAGCCTCTGCCTCATGGGGCTGAACTGCGTCGACAGCCTCTGCGTCGAGCCCGGCACCCCGGGTGGCGACGGCGACGCGACCGGCGACGGCGACGGCGACGGCGACGGTGACGGCGACGGTGACGGCGACGGTGACGGTGACGGCGACGGCGACGGCGACGGCGACGGCGACGGCGACGGGATCCCCAGCGACGGCGGCGCCCTCTCGCTCTGCTACGGCAACGCCGAATGCAACGACCCGCTCGAGTGCTACGGCGATGTCCGACGTCCCGGCATCTGCACGGCGACCTGCCGTAACGACCGCGACTGCGCCGACATTGGCGGCGTGCCCGCGGTCTGCAGCAACGGCGACCAGTGCTACGTCGACTGCTCATCCCGGGGCACCAACGGCCAGTGCCCGGCCTCGATGGAGTGCGACGGCGGCGCGTGCCTCTACCCGGAGGACGCCGCCGCCACCAAGGCGCAGTGGGAACCCTGCGATGCCGACCGGGTCGAGTGCCTCGCCGGGCTCAGCTGCGAGTTCGAGGGGATGTTCAACTCGAACGAAGGCATCTGTACGCCCGAGTGCGACCGCGACGCCGACTGCCTCGACGACGGCGGGCTGGGCGGGAGCGCCGTGTGCGAGGGCACTGGGCCCTTTGCCGCCAGCTACTGCGTCGTCGGATGCGACGGGGACCGCGAGTGCCCCGGCAGCCTGGTCTGCTCCTCGGACCTCTTCGACAGCTACTGCATCGCACCGTGAGCACCTGCGCCGTGCGCCCATGGTACGCTTGCGCTCGGGGTCGGTGCTCCGCCCGTGGTGGGCGAATCTGCAGCGCGACCCACGTGGGGTGATGACGATGGTCGCGAAGCACAACTCCCTCCAGCTGGCATCGCTGCTGTTGATGTTTTGGTGTGTCGCGGGCTGCGGCGGCTCGAGCACCACGGACACGCCGGCCGCGGCGGCGTCGACCGCCGGTGGAGCGGCGGTAGCGGCGACAGCGCCGGCGGAGACGGTTGCACTCACCTTCGGCTGGCCCGCGGGAAGCAAATTTCAGGTCGAGCACGAGATGAGCCAGAGTGATGGTCAGCAGACCGAGGCCAGCAAGATGACGATGGACGTCGCGGTCGAGGCGGTCGAGGGCGGCCTTCAGGTGTCGGTCAGCAATGCCGTCTTCACGGTGCCCCCGGGCGGTGGTCGTGAGCTTCCTCCGGGCATGCTCGAGACGATGACCGCGCTTGTCCCCAGCTACCGTGTCAATGCCGCGGGCGACTTCGTCGAGGTGGTCGACGCGCAGGCCAGGTACGACGCCGCGATGGCCAAGCTCGAGATGCCGGAGCCGCTCAAGAAGATGCTCTTCGGGCAGTACCAGCCGGATGCGGTGGCCGCGTCGGCCAAGCGGGAGTGGGATTGGATCGTGGCGCGCTGGAAGGGGCGCGACCTCGCGCTCGGTACACCGGTGGAGGAGACGAGCGAGCTGGAGCTTCCGAACGCGCCGGGGACGAAGCAGAGCACGACGATCACCTACACAGCGCAGCGCGTCGGCTGCAACCCGGCGGACCAGGCCACCAGCTGCGTGGCCATCTCGGGCAAGTCCGTCCTCGGTGGGCCCGAGCTCGCGAGGGCGATGGAAGCGGGCACCGCGAAGATGGGCCTGAAGGTCACGGTCAACGACGCGAAGATCGAGCAGAGCTTCGAGCTCATTGCCCACCCCGGGACGCTGGTGCCGCACAAGCTGGTCACGACCACGGCGGTCGAGGCGGATCAGGTCATCTTCGGTGAGGCGCAGAAGACGTCGACCGTCGCGACCGAGACGCGCACCTACCGCTACTGAGTACGGAGCACGCCCGCTCGCGACCACGAAAGTTTTTCGTACGGTGGACTCATCAGTCCGCCGTGCGAGGCCGCGTGCTATTGCTGCCGGGCTCGACGGCCAGCGCCCGGAAGGACCGTGGCTTGCCTGGCTAGCCGTCGATAGTGAGAGGAGCAGGACATGCGTGCGCAACCGAGGATTGTTTGGATGGGTGTCGGGCTGATGTTGCTGGCGTGCGGCGGAACCGAGCCATCGCCAGCGCCGCAACCAGCCGCGAGCAGCACTGAGGGCGGCGAGGAGCAGGACGGGCGCAGCGACATTCGCGGTCACATGGCGACCAACTTCAAGCTCGCCATGGATGCGCGCGACGCGGTCATCAATGGCGACCTCCCCGGCGCGCAGGCGGCCGCCAAGACGCTTGCCTTCCACGATCACAGCAAGGTCCTGCCCGAGCGCTGGACGGACGACGTGAAGAAGATGCAGGACGCGGCGGCCGACGTCGCGATGGCCACGGACCTGGCGAAGGCTGGGCAGGCGGTCGCGGAGCTGGCCTCCACGTGTGGCGACTGCCACGCACGGCTGAAGTACACCGGCGACGAGGACAAGATGGAACACGGTCTGTCGCCCAGCGACGACGAGAACATCCACCAGCGGATGCTTCGCCATCAGCGTGCGGCCGATGGTCTGTGGTTCGGGCTCACGATCCCGTCCAACAACGCCTGGCGTGAGGGCTCACGTGCGTTGACCGAGGCGCCGATGGCGGCTCCGCAGGAGGACGGCAAGCCGATCGACCCGGCGCTCAACGACAAGATGGAGGAGATTCTCGGTCTCGGTCGCGCCGCACTCGAGGCGGAGGGGCGTGAGCAGCGCACGAAGGCCTACGGCACCCTGCTCGTCAGCTGCGCGAACTGCCACGCCGACGAGTGAGGCGCCCTCAGCGCAGCGGGTCGCGCTTGGGCTCGCCCGCGCGCCGTGGGTAGCGCCCGGGCGTGGCCGAGGTCTTACGTAGCCGAAGCACGGTGCCGGTGGTCGTGCGCAGGCTCGCGTCGAGCGACAGCCCGATGAGGGACAGCGCGCCGCTGGCCTGCGCGAGTTCCTCGTCCGCGCGCTCGCCCTTGATCGCGAGCAGCTCGCCGCCGACCTTCACGAGCGGTCCGACGAGCTCGGCCAGCACAGGCATCGGCGCCAGGGCGCGGGCCATCGCCACGTCGTAGCGCTCGCGGTGGTCGGCGTGGCCGTCCGCGTGCAGGCCTGCCAGGTCCTCGGCGCGGGCATGCAGCGCCCGCACGTTGTCGAGGCCCAGGGCCTCGGCGGTCTGGGCGATGTGTCGTACCTTCTTCCCCGTCGCGTCGACGAGCGTGAAGTCGAGATGCGGAAGCGCGACGGCGAGCACGAGGCCAGGCAGCCCGCCCCCCGCGCCCACGTCGATGACGCGGCCCGCGCGGAGCGACGACAGCGGCGGCACCAGCGAGAGGCTGTCGAGCACGTGACGCGTCCACGCCGTGTCGACGTCGCGGATCGCTGTGAGGTTGGTGTGCTGGTTGGCCTCGAGCAGCAGCTCCACGAAGCGCGCGAGCGCCTGCAGCTGCGCGGGCGACAGCTCGACGCCCAGGGCGGCCACCTCGGTCAGGAACGACTCCGGCGGCGTCATGGTCACGGTTTCGGGAGCAGCGCCTGCGCTGCCACTCAGTCCAGCGCGGCGCGCGAGTCGACGTAGAAGTCGAAGCAGTTGTCGCGCGCGGTCTCGTCGCCGCGCTGCCGCATCGCAGCGCGGGGGTGCTGGTTGAGGTAGCCCGAGATCCCGTAGATGTCGTTGAAGCCCCACTCGATCTCGTCGCGCAGGGGCACGAACTGCTCCTGGATGACGCGGTAGATCGGGCGCACGTCGAACTTCGGGTTCTTCAGGAAGTTGAGCAGCAGCTCCAGGTTGCAGTTGCCCGCTCCGCGGCCGATGCCGTTGACCGTCGCGTCGAGCAGGTTGACGCCGTCGATGATCGCCTGCTGCGTGTTCGAGAAGGCGAGCTGCTGGTTGTTGTGGCCGTGGAAGCCGAGCGCCTTGCTGGGGGCGTGCTTCTGGTAGAGCTTCACGTAGGACGTGATCTGCTCTGAGTAGAACGCACCGTAGCTGTCGACGAGGTAGAGGTAGTCGAGCTCGTCGACGCGGTCGAGCTGCTGCAGGCCCTGGACGAGGTCGCTCTCGATGGCGGCCGAGGGCGCCATGATGTTGAGCGTGGTGACGTAGCCGAGATCCTTGCAGCGCTTGACGAGATCGATGCCCTTGTCGATGTCGGCCACATAGGACGCGACGCGGATCCAGTCGTAGGGCGAGTCCTCGCGCTTGCCGAGCTTGGCGACGTCCACGCGCCCGACGTCGAACATCACAGCGATGTCGGGCCGGTAGTCGCCCTCGTAGGAGTCCAACACCCGCTTGACGACGTCTTCCTCGCAGAAGTTCCACGGCCCCCACTTGTCTGTGGTGTAGACGTCGCTCACCTCGAGCTTCTTGCCGATCTCGAACACATCGACGTGGGCGTCACACGCGGCGTGGTAGGTCGCCTTCACCAGCTCGTCGGTGAACTGGTAGTTGTTGATCAGTCCGCCGTCGCGGATCGTGCAGTCGAGAACCTTGATCTCTTCGCGGTACATCCCTTGCTCCTGCTCGTGGGGCACGCAGTGTGCACCAAAGCGCAGGCATCGGCAAAGTCGCGTACAAGGCGCGCATCGCGGCCTCGCGCACCGCTGAATTCTCCCGATTTGGGGGCGGTTTCACGCTGCGCGCCAAGGCACAGCTACTCGGCTGCGTCGGCGCAGTCGCTGCGGTCCGGGCAGGTATCGGCCTCCAGTGAGCTGGCGGGTGGCAGCTCAACGAACACCTCTCCGTCCTCGACCTTCACGGGGAAGGTGTGGATGCGGTAGTTCTCACCGCTCTGGCAGCTGCCATCCTGCAGCGAGAAGGTCTTCTTGTGCAGCGGGCACGCGACCTTGGGCGTGCCGCCCGCGTCGCCGATGATGCCGCGCGACAGCACCATGTCCTGCATGTGCGGGCACATGTTCTGCGTCGCATACCACTCGCCGCGCGAGGCGAAGTTGTAGATGGCCACCTGGGTGCCGCCGTGCTTGATCGTGGTGCCCCCGTCGGTCGGGAAGTCGTCGGCCGCGCCGGCGCGTACCCACTGTGTATCCACGATTGGCAGGTGCAGCTTGACCGGGGCCTCGGGCGCCTCGCGCTTGGCCCAGTCGCGGGGGCGGGTCTGGCCGCGCTGGTCGACCAGCTCGATCGTGTTGTCGGGTTCCTCGCTGTTGGCGTAGTGGCGGAACGCGCGCCGCCGCTTTGGGTCCTCGACGACGGCCTTCCACTCACACCGATAGCTGTCGACGAGGAACTGCGCCATGCGCTCGAGCTCGGCGCCGAGGCCCAGGCTGTCCTCGACCACCACGTCGCGGATGTGATCGATACCGCCGTCGATCTTGTCGCACCACACCGACGTGCGCGTCAGCTTGTCGGCCGTCGTGATGTAGTACATGAGGAAGCGATCGATGTAGCGGATCAGCGTCTCCTCGTCGACGTCCGACACGAGCAGGTCCGCGTGGCGTGGCTTGGCGCCACCGTTGCCGCACACGTAGAGGTTCCAACCCTTGTCGGTCGCGATGATGCCGAAGTCCTTGCTCTGTGCCTCCGCGCACTCGCGCACGCAGCCGCTCACTGCGCTCTTGAGCTTGTGCGGTGCACGGATGCCGCGGTAGCGCTCCTCGACCCGTATCGACAGGCCTACCGAGTCCTGCACGCCGTAGCGACACCACGTGTCGCCGACGCAGCTCTTCACCGTGCGCAGCGCCTTGGCGTAGGCGTGCCCCGACTCGAAGCCGGCGTCGACGAGCTCCTCCCAGATGTCGGGCAGCTGGTTGAGCCGCGCACCGAACAGGTCGATGCGCTGGCCGCCGGTGATCTTTGTGTAGAGCCCGTAGCGTTTGGCGACCTCGCCTAGCACGATCAGCTTGTCGGGTGTGATCTCGCCGCCGGGGATGCGCGGGATGACCGAGTAGAGGCCACGTCGCTGCGTGTTAGCGAGGAAGCGGTCGTTGGTGTCCTGCAGCGTTGCGTGGCGCTCGAGGATCATCTCGTTGTGCAGGCTGGCGAAGACGGAGGCGGCGGTCGGCTTGCACACCTCGCAGCCGCTGCCGTTGCCGTGCTCCGCGATGAGTGCCTCGAAGGTCTCGATGCCCTTGACCTTGATGAGGTCGAAGAGCTCTTGGCGCGTGTAGTCGAAGTGCTCGCACAGGCGCGGCTTGACGACCTGTCCCATCTGCTTGAGCTGGAACGACACGAGGTCGGTGATCTGTGGCACGCAGCCTCCGCAGCCGGCGCCCGCCTGGGTGCATGCCTTCACCGCGCCCGGGCTGTGGGCACCGTCCTGCACGGCAGCGCAGATGGTGCCCTTGTCGACGTCGTTGCACGAGCAGATTTGTGCGCCGTCCGGCAGTGCGGTCACTCCCGCCGCCGCGCCGCCGCCGCCTAGGCCGATCAGCTTCTCCGGGTCGACCGGCAATGCGTCTCCGCTTCGCGCGTAGTAGTGCAGCTGGCCGTACTCCGACGCGTCGCCGACGAGCATGCCGCCGAGCAGGCGCGTGCCGTCCGGGGACAGCACGAGCTTCTTGTACACGCCCTTGACGAAGTCCTGGTAGGCGATGACCTGGTTGCCAGGCGAGGCATCGAAGGGGTCGCCGAAGCTCGCCACGTCCTGGCCCATGAGCTTGAGCTTCGCCGACAGATCACCGCCCTCGAACACCGCCGCATCGTCGCCGGTGAGCCGCCTGGCAGCGACGTCCGCCATCTCGTAGCCGGGGGCCACCAGTCCGTAGATCATGCCCCGGTGCAGCGCGACCTCGCCAACCGCGAAGATGTGTTCGTCCGAGGTGCGCATGTCGTCGTCCACCACGACGCCTCCGCGGGGACCGACCTCAAGACCACATGCGCGGGCCAGCTCGTCGCGTGGCTTGATGCCGGCGGACACGACGATCATGTCGAGCGGGAGCCCATCATCGCCGGCGAACTCGAGCCCCTCGACCGCCTCGTCGCCGAGTACGCACGTCGTCGACATGCCGAGGTGCACCTGGACGCCGAGCTCGGTGATGCTGCGCTCGAGCAGTGCGGCACCCGTCTCGTCGAGCTGACGTGGCATCAGGCGCGGCGCCATCTCCACGATGTGCGTGTCGAGGCCCTTGAGCTGCACCGCCCGCGCCGCCTCGAGGCCGAGCAGGCCGCCGCCCATCACCGCACAGCTCTTGGCGCCCTTGCAGTACTCGGTGATCGCGTCGAGGTCCTCGATCGTCCGGTAGACGAAGACGCCGCGCTTGTCGACGCCGTCGATCGGCGGCACGAAGGCGGCCGAGCCGGTGCACAGCACGAGCTGATCGTAGGTGAGCGTCTCGCCGCCGTCCGAGGTCACGGTCCTGGCCTCGCGGTCGATCGCAGTGACCTTCTGGCCGATGCGCAGGTCGATGCCCTGCTCTTCGTACCAGCCGCTGTCCGCGAGCAGCAGCTCGTCGGCCGAGTCGGCGGTGAAGTAGCTCGTCAGCTGAACGCGGTCGTACGCGGCGCGCGGCTCTTCACCGAACACGGTGATGCGCAGCTGGCCCCCGGCGTCGTGCTCGCGCAGCCGGGTGCAGAGCTTCCAGCCGACCATGCCGTTGCCGACGACAACGATGTGGGGACCGGGCTTGGGACTGGACATACTGAAGCGTCCTCTCCGCGCCGCTGGACTCGTCGGCGCCGAGCCAGAAACTACGCGCGAAGGCGGGTGGGTCAACCCGAGAAAGTCGTTGTTTCTCGCGGTTTTACCGCGCTGAAACCTGAGCAAATAGGAAGCAACCCACAGGTCGCTTCAGAGAAATCCAGATGAAACAATTCGCTGTCGGCGAGCGATCGTGCGCGGCGTCCGCGCCGGCTCAGAAGGCGACGACGTCTGGCTTCTCGATGGGCAGCTCGACATCGAGATGTGGCATCGGCATGTCGCGCTGCGCACGGTACGCGGCGTAGTGCGTGAGCACGCGCCGGACGTAGCGGTGGGTCTGTGAGAACGGGATGCGCTCGAGGAAGGCGTCGAGCGGCATCTGACGGTTGTTCGAGCGCATCCACAGTCGAACGTTGTGCGGGCCGCCGTTGTAGGAGGCGATCGCCAGCGGCAGCCGTCCGCCGAAGCGCTCGAGCAGCGACGACAGGTACCACGCCGAGAAGCGCACGTTGGTCTGCGGGTCGAGCAGGTCGGTCACACGGAAGTCCTCGGCGCCGACGCGCTGGGCGATCAGTCGGCCCGTGCGCGGCATGATCTGCATCAAGCCGATAGCACCCGCGTACGAGATGATGCGCCGGTTGTAGATGCTCTCGACTCGCATCACCGCGAACAGCAGGTTCGGGTCGATGCCGTACTCCTCGGCCGCGCGGTGCACGTGCTCGGCGTAGGCGCGCGGCCGCTGCTCCGGGCGCCAGCCCTGGAAGCGCAGCGAGGTGCCCGGGTCGCCGAGCCACGAGGTGACGACCGAGAGCTTCTTGCGCGTGGCGCGGTCGAGCTTCTTGCGCGCCTGCTTGGTGGCGAACGCCATCGCGCGGCGTGCGGGGGCCTCGCCGGTGTACATCGCGTGCAGGCCCGAGCGCAGCCGCGGGCTGCCCCGGGCGTCGCGGTAGGCGAGGTAGGCCTCGTTGAGTTCGTCGGCCGCATCGGCGAAACGCTCGAGGTGCACGAGGTCGACGGCTCGCAGCAGCCACGGGAAGGCCTCGCCATGCTGCTCCGCCAGTGGCACGAGGCGCTCGAGGGCTGCCACGCGCAGGCGCTCGGGCGTGTCGGCGTTCGCGGGCAGCTCAGGCGTCTCCCAGCTGTTCTTGCCGAGCGGCGGCGGTGTCGGCTGCGCGAACAGCGCACTCGCGGCGCAGGTCGCCGCCTGCGGTGCGGGCTCGCACTCGGCGCCCTCCTCGTCCATCGGATCGCAGCTCGCCGTCGCCTGCTCCGGGCGCGCAGGCGGCGCCGGGGTGCACGCCTGCAGCTGGTCGTTCTGCAGTGCCCACAGGCGCTGGTCGGCCCACATCGAGTAGTAGCGCGTGCTGCTGCGGTCGTGGGCGATGACCGCCAGGTACTGCGCCTCGGCCTCGCCGAGCGCGCCCGACTGCTCCAGCGCGCGGGCGTAGTGGTAGCGCCCCGACACGCGGTAGCGCTTGACGCGGATCGTTGGCCGCAGCAGGTCCGCGATCGCATCGGGTCGCACGAGCCCCGCCGCCAGTACGCCCGCCTCGAAGCGAGCGACTGGTCCCAGCGTCGCGCGCTCCGCCATCGCGACGACTGCGGCCTCGGCCGCCTCGGCCAGGCCGTATTGCGTTGCGAGCTCCAGCACGCGGCGCAGCTGGGGGTTCCTGAGCTCGTTCATCTCACGCTTTGCGACGATCACCGCGATGCGCCCGCGCGCCCACGCCTGCTGCGAGTCGCCGTCGTCACCGTCGCGGATCGGCGCGGCCGGCGTCGCCAGCTTGCGCAGCGCCTCCGGGTCGGCACCCAGCTGTCGGGCACCGCTGAGCGCCCGGCGCGCGTCCTTCCAGCGCCCCTCGATGCGTGCGACCCGCGCCTGCAGCAGCAGCGCGCGTGCGCGCAGTGGCCCGGTGACCCCGGGCGCGCCCATGAGCATGTCGACCACCTCGCGGCCCTGGGCCGGCGAGCCGCTGCGCACGACCCGCTCGCTGCGATCGACCAGCTCCGGCGGCGTGAGCTTGCGGACGCGCACGCCCTCGGATGCGAGCTGCTCGAGGGCCTGCCGCGCGATCTCCGCCGCGGGGCTCGTCGGCGCCGTCAGGTCGATGGTGCGGTAGAGCGAGGCGGCACCGTTGACGGTCCCGCGACGCCTGCGCCAGTGCGCGAGCTCGAGCCTCAGGGCTTGCCGCTCGGCGAGCTTCGAATAGCGGCGATTGAGCGCGCCAAGCGCGGCCTCGGCCTCGGCGTCATCCGACTCGAGCAGGCACCGCACGTGTCCGACGCGTGCGCGCACCGCGACGTTGCGCTCCGGGCTCGCGATCGCGATCGGGAACGCCTTGCACGCGGTTGCGGGCTGCGCCATTGCACGCAGCAGCTCGCCGCGCTGCAGGGCGATGCGGTCGGCGATACGCGGCAGGGCGTGCTCGACGACGCGCAGCTCGAGCAAAGCGTCGAACAGTCGCCCTTCGGCGATGAAGGTCTGCGAACGTTGGTACGCCTCGCGCGCGGCACTTGCGGTTAGCGGCTTGGTCCAGCCGACCGACTCGGGCATGTCGCCATCGTCGTCGCCCGTCGCGGTGGTGCAGGTCGCGTCCTGGAGCGGCTCGAGCAGCTCGTCCTGCAGCGGCAGGCGCACCGCGCACAGCGGTTCCTCGTTCCAGGCGAGCACATGCGAGGGGACGCAGAACAGGGCCGCCAGCAGCGGCGCCGCCCATCGCGTCATCCATCCTGTCGATCGACGTACCTCCACCCTGTTCTCATCCTGTGGGATCGGGTTGAGACTTGCAAAAATCCCGGCCGATTCGGGTGGTTTCCGTGGGATCGGGGACAACAATTCACCCGATTTGACGCCGCCCGGCGCAGTCCTATTCGGGGCTCGCATCCTCACCAAACGGTGACCATACCGATTCGGGGTGGAAAGCGCGGGCTAGCCGGCGTCCGTCGCGTCACGCACGTCGGCCTCGCTAGCCCCGGGCTTCGCTGCGGGCTCGTCCTGCAGCTCGGGGAGCAGGACGGTCACGACGCCCGCCGCGGTGAGTAGCAGGTAGGCCGCGAGGATCAGTCCCTCCCGCAGCTTCCAGGGTTCAGCCGGTCGCGCGACCGGAGGCGGCTCGCTCACCCGCCCGCTCGCTGCACGCGCCCGCGCAGGTTGTCCTCGAGGCGTGACAGCGGTGGCTGCAGGTCGGGCGAAAACGCCTCGCCCATCACCGTCTCGCACGCCTCGATGTAGCGGCGCGCAGCCTCGAGGCGCACGTCGTCGGGGATGGTCGGGATCGGTCCGTCGCCCTTGAAGCCCTCGGACGCGAGCCAGCGCCGCACGTACTCCTTGTCGAAGGACTGCGGCGGCTTGCCCTCCTCCATGCACTGCCCGTAGCTGTCGGCGAACCAGAAGCGCGACGAGTCCGGCGTGTGGATCTCGTCGATCACGCGCAGCGTGCCGTCGGCGTCGATGCCGAACTCGTACTTCGTGTCGACCAGGATCAGCCCACGCTCGGCGCACTTGCGCTGGCCGAAGGCGAAGAGCTTCATCGCGTAGGCTGCCGCCTCGTCGAACTGCTCGGCGGTCACCTCGCCGCGCGCCAGGATCTGCTCGCGGGAGGCGTTCTCGTCGTGGTCGCCGTGGGCTGCCTTGGTGGTCGGCGTCAGGATCGGCTCCGGCAGCGCCTGGTGCGCCTTCATGCCGTCGGGCAGAGCATGCCCGCAGAACTCGCGCTCGCCCTTGTCGTAGGCCGTGAGGATCGCGGTCGACGAGACGCCGGTCAGGTAGGCGCGCACGACCATTTCGACCAGCAGCGGCTTGCACTCGCGACACTCCATCACGACCGGGTCGGGTGTGCCGATGACGTGGTTGGGCACCAGGTCCTTCGTCTGCTCGAACCAGAAGGCGGCCACGCGGTTGAGGATCTGGCCCTTGAACGGCAGCGTGCCGAGCACGCGGTCGAAGGCGCTGATGCGATCGCTGACCACGATGAAGCGCCGACCGTCCTCGGTGCTGTAGTTGTCGCGCACCTTGCCCTCGTACTTCGTGCCGAGGAAGCTGAAGTCCGACTTGTCGAGCGTCAGCGAGAGGCCCTTGCGCAGCGTATCCGTGTCCACCGTCATGGCGATCCGTCCGTGGGTAACGTCGTTGTTGGGGGCCGCGGAAAGTAGCAAGTTCGTCCGCAAAATCCCAGCCCACAAGGTGCTGCGCCGCGCGGCGTGCGGTTGACTCGACCGCCGCAGGCCGCTAGGCCGAGCGGGTGAGCCAGCATCCACTGGACCTACATCGCGTCCGCCAGGTGCTCGCGGAGCACGAGCCCGCAAAGGAGCCGGTCGAGCACGGGCCGCCGCGGCGCGCGGCCGTCGCCGTGATCCTGCGCGACCGCCCCAGCGATCTGGAGCTGATGCTGATCCGGCGGGCCGAGCGGCAGGGCGATCCCTGGTCGGGGCACATGGCGTTTCCCGGCGGACACCTTGACCCGACCGACGTGAACCTGGAGGCCGCGGCGCGCCGCGAGACGCTCGAAGAGGTCGGCTTCCAGCTGCCCGACGATGCCTACGTCGGCGCCCTCGACGAGTACCCCGCCCGCGCCCGCGGCCGCTTCACCGGCATGATCGTCTCGCCTTTCGTCTTCGCGGTCTCCGGCGAGCCTTCGCTGACGCCCAACCACGAGGTGGCCGAGGTGGTGTGGACGCCCCTGAGCCCGATGATGCGCGGCGAGACGGACACCACGCGCACCTGGAAGCGCGACGGAGAGTCGCTGGAGCTGCCGGGCTACAGCGTCGGCCCGCACACTGTCTGGGGTATGACGTACGGCATGCTGCAGCTGCTCTTCGACCGGCTTTCGCACCCCGACTTGTCGTAGGCCGTCCGGCGCCCTAAGAGGGGGTGGCGCGACTCGGGGGTGCGAGCGCGGCGGAGGCACGGTGGACGCAAGCGAGTACGAGCGGCGGGTCGAAGAGGCGTTCAACCGCATCTACGACCTCTTCGAGGACATCGACGTCGAGGACGCGGATCTCGAGACGAGCGCGGGCGTCGTGCGCATCGACTTCCGCGGCGGCGGCACCGTCGTGATCAACACCCAGCGACCGACTCAGCAGATCTGGCTCGCCGGCGGTTCGCGCGGCTGGCACTTCGCCTACGACGCCGGCGGCGACCGCTGGCTCGACGACCGCGGCGGCGCCGACGAGCTGTTCGCAGTGATCGCGCGGCTCACCCGCGACGCCATCGGCGTGTCCCTCGATGGGATCGATTGAGTCCCACGCCGCTCGCGCAAAAACTGGACGGCGCCGATCGGGCGCGTAGCTTGCTGCCATGGCATGCAGCGCCGCAGCGGCGCGCGTGATGGAGGTTTGCGATGAGTGCAGTTCCAGCTCTTGATCCGATCGACGAAGGCGTCTCCGGCGCCAGCCTCAGTCTGCTGCAGGATGTCCTCTACGACATCCTCGCCACCGACGGCGCCGATGGCGACGTCCCGGTGGAGGCGGTCGAGAGCTTCCTGCACACACACGCGCGCAGGCCCCACAGCCGCGAGGCGTTCCTCGCGTTCTTCGAGGCCCACCAGCTGTCGACCCACGTGACACCGACGATGCTCGGCGAGGACTCGCCCGCGCTCGCGCAGTGCATGGCGCCGCAGGATGTCATCACCGGCAACTTCACTCCCACCGCGGTCCAGCCGCCCTCGCTGCCTGCGATCGGAGTGGCGGTCGCCTCCGATCCGCGCCCCCGCATTCAGGGCCCGGTCCTGTGGGCCGTCGCGGGCACGGTGGTGCTCGTGATGGGCGTGATGATCGGCGTCGGCTACCAGGCGCTCACGACGGTACGCGGTGAGCTGCAGCACGCGCGGGCCCTGGGCGTCTCCCAGCAGCAGGCGCTCGAGCGCCTCAAGGACCGGACGAGCACGCTGCAGGCCGGCATCTCACACAACGACGAGCGCATCAGCGACGTCGACGACCGCGAGCAGCTGCTCGAGTCACTGCTGCCGATGCCGCTCGACATGCCCGCGAGCTCGACGTCCCAGACCGCGCAGTAGCGGCCCTACTCGGCGGCGCCGTGCATCGGCTCGAGTAGCTTCAGACGCCGCCGGCTGTTCGTCAGGCGCCTGAGGTCCTCCTCGAAGAAGAACTCGCGCTCGCCAAAGGCCGGCTCGAGGTCATCGAACCAGGTCGCCTGCTCGTCGTACTTCGCGAAGAACGGCTTGCCGACCCACTCGGGGTCGCGGGCCTGCAGGAACTTGAGCACGAACACGCGCTCGCCGTGGATGGTCGCGACACCGTCGACCAGCACCTTGCCCGGCGTCGCGGACATCGACGGACCGCGTACGGTTCGACCGAGCCCGGAGATCGTGCGAAAGGCATCGTTGTAGATCGACAGCGCGCGCGCGAGCGGCACCTCGAAGTAGTTCTTCGGTCCGGTGTCGCGCTCGACGAACATGTAGTACGGCACCGCGCCGAGCTTGAGCTGGTGGCGCCACATCGTGCTCCACGTCTCAGCGTCGTCGTTGATGTGGGCGATCAGGGGCGCCTGGCAGCGGACGACTGCGCCGGTGCTGCGGATGCGCTTGATCGCCTGCTGCGCCATGGGCGTCTCGAGCTCGCGCGGGTGGGTGAAGTGGGCCATCAGCGCCAGGTGCCGGCCGCTGTCGACGATGCGCTCGAAGAGGCGCAGGAGATCGTCGGCGTCCGGGTCGGTCACGAAGCGCTGCGGCCAGTAGCCAGGCGCCTTGGTGCCGATGCGAATGCTGATGAGGTGCTCGAGGGTCGGGTCGAGCAGTGGCTCGATGTACCGCTGCAGCACGGGCGTGCGCATGATCATCGGGTCGCCGCCGGTAAACAGTACGCTCGAGAGCTCCGGGTGGGCGCGCACGTAGGCGGCCAGGCTGTCGGCCTCCTTGTTGGAGAACTTCAGCTCCTCCGCGCCAACGAACTGCGCCCAGCGGAAGCAGTAGGTGCAGTAGGCGTGGCAAGTCTGCCCCTGGCCGGGGAAGAAGAGCAGCGTTTCGCGATACTTGTGCTGCGCGCCGGGGAGGGCCGTGCCGTCCTCCAGCACGGGCACGTTGAGCTGCTGCTGGCCGGCCGGGTGCGGGTTGAGGCTGCGCTGGATACGACGCGCGGCCGCCTGGACGTCGCTCTCGGGCGCCTCTGACTTCACCAGGCCGTACATCTCGTCGAAGTCGTTGGGGTGCAGCATTTCTCGCTGCGGGAAGGTCAGCTGGTAGATCGGATCCTCGGGGATCGCGTCCCAGTCGATCAGCTCATCGACGACGTATTCGTTGGTGCGAAACGGCAGCACCGCCGAGACGGCCTTCATTGCGGTCCGATCAGCGACCGACAGCCGCTGCAGCGCCGGAATACGGTCGATGTCCCGGCGGGTGAACGGCCGGTACTTGGCTCCCTTTGGGTTATCGACCGTCATGCGCCTCCGTGTTGTTCGACTCGCGTCCGAATGACGCTGGCCACCCCAGGGGTGGCGGATACTACAGGTTTCGGGCCTCTGGCCCAAGGTGCCGACCCCCTATGGCCAGGCACCCGACCGGTCGAGCGGGCGGTCGCGGGTGCGACCTCGGACCACGCGGCCAGGTCAGTGGAGCCATCTAGGAGACTTGAACTCCTGACCTACGGTTTACGAAACCGTTGCTCTACCAACTGAGCTAAGATGGCACCCCAAAAAGTGGGCAGCACAGGTATCTCACGCGATTTCGGGTGTCAAGCCGCAGCCACGGCACCCCCACCCCTGCGCATGTGCGCAGTCCGCGTCCGGCTAGAGCTCGTCGGGCTCCACCTCGCCCATGCCTTCATCTTCCCCGTCGGCGTCCGCATCGCCGTCGTCGGGATTGGCAGGCGCGGTGTCGTCCGCGATCGGCTCCGGATCGTCGTCGTCGTCGTCATCGTCGTCGTCGTCCTTGGGACTGCCGAGCCGTAGCTTCAGCTCGATGCCGACGTCCGAGAGATGGGCTTCGAGCAGTTCGAACAGCTCGCCGACGTCGTCGCCGTCCCACTCCTCCACCGTCTCTCCGACGAATTCGTAGAAGTCGCTACCGTCGATACGGCGCTCGATCTCGTCGATCTGCTCCTCGCGGAACGAATCGATGACGTCTTCGCGGAGGGTCTCCGTGTCCCCGTCCTCGATGGCGTCGGTGGCCGACTGCTGGATTTGCCTTGTGGACCGCCGGTCCAGTTGGATCTGCATCTTCGCTGCGCTCCGGGAGTGGCGAGAATGGCCGCCTACAATTGACCGCCACCCCTTGTCAACACGGGACTTCCACGCGAGGCGCATCGTCTGACCGCATCCGGGCTCCGAGGTGCCCGCTGGGGCCGGTGACGCAGGTTCCCGCAGTATCTTGACTACCGATCACTGGGGGGTTCCAATTAATCCGATGCCCTGCGCCAAGTGCAATGCGCCCAACCCCGAAGGCAACGCGTTTTGCCACGCGTGCGGTGCATCGATCCCCGAGACGGTGGCCCCGCCTCCGGACGGGGATGCGCCTTGTACGCGCTGTGGTGCGGTCAATCGCGCCCGTGCGCAATACTGCAAGGGTTGCGGAATGGAGCTGAGCCCCAAGCCCTCAGACTCCCCAGCACCGCCATCGTCGGCGCCGCCGGCCGCCGTCGCGCCCGCTCCCGCTCGGGCACCGGTGCCCGCTCCGAAGCTAGAAGAGCAGACCTCCTGCAGGAGCTGCCGTGGTCAGCTGGACCCGGGCGCGCGCTTCTGCAAGTTCTGTGGAACGCCGACGGACAACGTCGGGGCCCCGAGCGAGCCTCCCGCGGAGACGGCGCCAGCTTCGATCCCCGCGCCATCCCTGCCAGCGCCTGCGGCAGCGGCTTCCGATCCCCAGGTCGCCCCGACCACAGGCGCCGGTGGACCGATCGGTGACGCGCGCGTCGTGGTCATCCTGCGAGACGGGTCCGAAGGTGGGGTATACCCGCTGGAGGGTGAGCACACGGACATAGGTAGTCGCGAGGGCGACATTGTGCTCCGTGATGACCCCTACTTGGCGCCAAGACATGCCCGAATTGAGCGGAGAGGTGATACCTTTGTGCTCATCGACCTCGGTGGCGTGAACGGAGTCTACCTCCGCCTACGTGAACCGGCGGCGTTGCACGACGGAGACATGATCTTGATCGGGCAGCAGGTTTTGCGGTTCGAAGTAACAGTCGATGCGGAACGTCAGCTGGGTCCAGCCATGCAGCACGGAACCATGATCTTCGGGACACCCGAGGTCCCGCGATTGGGCCGTCTGATGCAGTACACGACCGAGGGGCTCGGCCGTGACGCGTACTACCTTTATCGGGACGAGACCGTCCTGGGGCGTGAGATGGCCGACATCGTGTTCTCCGATGACCCGTTTCTTTCGCGGCGGCATGCCGCCATCGGACTCGAGCAGGGGCGATTTACGCTGAGAGATCTTGGATCATCCAACGGGACCTCGATAAGATGTCGCAACGAGCAGCCGCTCAAGCAGGGGGACCAGTTCCGCGTGGGCAGGCATCTGTTCCGCTTCGACTTGGTGCCACCGGGATCTGATGCGTGACTAGCGCAACTCAAGACGAAGACTCCAAGGACGCCGACGACGGCACGGAAGAAGCGCAGTCCGCGCAGGAGCCGACCGACGAGGTGAGTGACACGTCCGCCGCGGGCGATGCCGACGCCGGTGATGCCGCCGCAGGCGATGCCGACGCCGGTGATGCCGACGCGGGCGATGCCGACGCCGGTGATGCCGGCGCCGGTGATGCCGGCGCGGGCGAGGACAAGTCCACCACCGGTGGGATCACGACACGCTACGCGGGGCGAACCACCGTGGGCCTCGTGCGCGAGCACAACGAGGACAACTTCGTCATCGTCGACCTCACCAAGAAGGAGCGCAGCCCGCGCGACGAGGTGACCGAGTGCGTCATTGGAGAGCGCGGCATGCTCTTCTCGGTGTGCGACGGCATGGGCGGCGCGGCCGCGGGTGAGGTGGCCAGCCAGATGGCCGTCGACATCATGTTCGAGGCGCTGACCCGCGGTGACGCGCCCAAGGATCGCGACGATCTCGCGCGGCGCCTCGTGTCCGCCGTCGAGGAGGCGGGCAAGAAGATCTACGACGGCGCCCAGTCCGAGCGCGAGCGCCGCGGCATGGGTACGACGACGACATCTGTGGCGTTGATGGACAAGGTGCTGTTCGCCGGCGAGGTCGGCGACAGCCGCGCCTACCTGTTGCGCAAGGGCACGATGCGGCAGATCACGAAGGACCAGTCGCTGGTCAGTCAGTTGATCGAGGCCGGGCATCTGACCGAGGATGAGGCGGAGGCCTTCGAGCACTCCAACATCATCCTGCAGGCCCTCGGGACCAACGAGTCGGTAGATGTGGACCTGACCTTCGTCGAGCTGCGCAAGGGCGACCGGCTGATGGTGTGCTCCGACGGTCTGTCGGGCCTGGTGCACGACGACTCCATCTGTGAGGCCATGGGAGATATCGACGACCCGGTGGAGTGCGCCAGCACGCTCATCGAGTACGCGGAGGCCGGTGGTGGCCACGACAACATCACCGTGATCATCGCCGACTTCGACGGCGACGGTCTCGACGAGCCCGGCGAGGACGACGCGTTCGGCTACATGCAGTACCCGCTCATCCCCGCGGATGCCGACGGGGAAGCGGAGAGCCGCGAGACGGAGAAGCCGGGTCCGATGCAGGCCGCGGCGCCGGATGGCGAAACGGCTGGTACCGGCGCGCGCAGGGACGACGGCTCCTCGGGATCCATGGCATGGGTCGTTGCAGGCATCGTTGCGCTCGCCATCGGTGCCTACGTGCTGAACCTGTCTGCGGGTGACGAGCCGGAGTCCACGCTGCAGCCCTCGCCGGAGGCGCCGGTCGAGGCGGCCCCGCCCGAGGTCGAGGAGATTCCCGCCGTCGAGGTACGCATCCACACGGACGTCGAGGCGGCCACACTGCTGGTCAACGGCGAGGCGCACGGCAGCCTGCCCACCGACGGGCCGCGCGAGATGAAGCTGCGCCCGGGTGCGTACCGCTTCGAGGCACAGAGCGGCGGCGGCTCATCTGCGGTCGCGGTGGTGACGGTGCGCCCGGAGATCCCCCTCGACGTCTACCTCAGCCTGCCGAAGGGTCGTGACGGCTCAGGCGGTGAAGCCGCCGTGGAGGCGCCCGAGGCGGCCGCGGAGGCTGGTGACGATCCGGGCGCTGCGGCGCCCAAGCCCGCGCCAGCACCGACACCGGCCGCCGCGCCGAAGTCTCAGAAAGCGGCCGATCCGGCCGCCGAGGAGCGCCGGCGTCAGCGCCGAGAGGAGCGCGCCGCGAAGCGCGCGGAGGCAAAGGCGAAGGCCGCCGCGAGGCCCAAGCCCAAGCCCAAGCCCAAGGCCGCTCCACCGCCGCCCCCCGCGAAGCCGAAGCCGGCACCGCCACCCCCGCAGGAGGGGATCCCGGACAACCCCTTCTAGGGCTTGGCTCCGCGGACAAGCGGCCGTGCATTTGTGTGGCCGGGGCACGTCAGAGGGGCGACGTGGATCAAATCCGTGCGAGGGCTGTCCGACATCGTGATGTCGCGGTGCGAAACCTGGTTTCTCGCCAGGAAGTGAGTGGGATCGCACAGCCTCGCTGCGTTCGCTTTCGGGCGGAATCGGGTGGTGGCATGTCCCAGGGTGGAGTATAGTGCCGGACACTTCGGGAGTTGTAGCGGCACGTGGGTACTCGGCCGCACGCAGTCGACCGTCGTTGGGAACGGCCGCACTGTCGCCAGTGCGGCATGGGAGACGTGGTCATGAAGCGATTTTCTGATTCGCCGCGGCGGGCGTTGCCGCGGTCCCTCTGGGTGGGCCTTGCTGTCCTGCTGCTGTCCGGGCCGACCTTCGCGGCCGCGCAGGACGCGGCCGTGGTGAAGCGCCTGCGCAACTACGGCCAGCTGTCCAAGCGCGATGCGCGCGCCGTGGTGCGCGACGTCGAGGCGCGGCTGAGCGCGAACGCGGACCGTGGCGGTGACAAGTACGACACGATCCGTCAGGCGATCGGCGAGATGCTCTTCCCGGGCAAGGGGCCCGGTCGCACGATGGAGATCTACCGCAGCCGCCACGCGCAGGTGATTCTCCAACTCTACAGAGGGCTCGACGAGCCGGCGTTGCAGGGGCTGTTTGGGCCGCCGGGCGCAGCGAAGCGTTGTCGACGCGTGCTCGGCATGGACGGGCGCGACTGCGCCACTCTCGTGGCGGCGGCGCGATTGCAGCCGGTGGCCGAGACAGCGCCTGCGCCGAGCTCGCAGTCGAAGCTGAGCAAGTACCTGACACGTGCGCGCTCGGCCCTCGGTGCCGGGCAGCTCGCCGCGGCCGAGAAGGCGTACGTCGCGATCACACGTATCGACCCTTCGCATGCGATGGCGTTTGCGGGACTCGGTCTGGCCCGCGCCAAGCAGGGCAACCTCAAGGGCGCCATCCAGGCGTACGAGACCGCGGTCTCGCTGGCGCCCAACCTGATCAGCCTGCAGGTCGTGCTCGGCCGCGCCTACAAGCGTGCCGGGCGCAAGGCGCAGGCGCGCGCGAGCTTCGAGCAGGCCTTGGTGCTCGACCCCGGGCACGCGGAGGCCCAGCGGCAGCTGCGCAAGCTCGGCGGCCGCATGGCGCCGACGACGCCGTCGCAGAAGCTGCGCGCGAAGGCCCAGGACCAGTACCGGGCTGGCCGCTACGCGAAGGCGCTCGCGAGCTACCAGCGTGCGGCCGACAAGGAGCCGGGCTATCCCGGCACCTACGCAGGTATCGGCGCCTGTCACCTGCAGCTGGGCGATCCGGACGCCGCCGTGCGCGCCTACCAGATGGCGACGCAGCTCAAGCCCAACGGCGCCGGCCTGCACGCCGCGCTGGGGCGTGCGCTTTCACTGCAGGGACAGCACATGAGTGCGCGCGTGGCCTTCCGCTCGGCGCTCAGCATCGACCCGAACAACAAGAGCGCGCGCATCGGGCTCGCCAAGCTGACGGCGGCTCGGACCGCACATGCGGCCAAGCCCTCGAGCCGCTTCCCCAAGTACAACGGCGGCTGGTCGCCGACGCCTCCCGCGGCACCAGCGCCGCCGGCCGTCGCGCCCGCTGAAGACGCACCTGGGGCGCCCGCAGAGGCCGCACCTGTCGCACCTGCGGCACCCGCCGAGGGCGTGCCCGCGGTAGCCACGCCCGATGAGATCGCCGCCGAGCCGGCCGCACCGGCGGAGCCAGAGCCTGTGGCCGCTGCGGCCGAGGACTCGCTCATGGCCGGCCTGCTCGCCGACCCGCTGGGCGACTCGGGCGAGCCTCCCCCCGTGGTGCTCGACGATGCGCCTGCTCCGATGCCGGTGACGCCGAGCCGAGATCAGATCTCGACCGTGATGCGCGGCCTCAGCCCTGCGGTTCAGGAGTGCGTCGGCAAGAGCTTCCATGGCGTGGTCAAGCTGAGCTTCACCGTCGCGGGCAACACCGGCGAGGTGATGGAGGGCGCGCCAGAGGGCGAGATGGCCGACACCGACAAGGGACAGTGCGTCACCGACGCGCTGATGGCGGCCAAGTTCCCGCTGTTTTCCAAGGACGTGCTCAAGATCAAGTACCCCATGAAGCTCTGAGCGAGGGGTGCGCTCGAGGGCCCGTCGTCATCGGCCCTTTTTTTGACCGATGTCGGTGCGCATACGACAACGGGGCCTATGAGCGCAGGCGCCCGGATTACCGATCAGGTCGATCAGCACAACCGCAGCGGTGACCACAGGAGAGCGGTGCGGGTGATCCGCGACCGCGATCCGGAGCGGCTGCGTTGGCGGCAGGCGGTCGCGCAGGTCAGCCACGTGGCCGGTTCGCTACGCGGGGTCTCACGCATGCGCGTGGAGGAGCCCACGCGCGAGATCGTACTCGACCTCGACGACAGGATCCTACGACGTGAGGCCGTGCTCGATGCGCGCCGCGCCGGTGTCGATCTCGATCGCGGCGAGGTACTCCCGATGCGCACGCGCTGGGATCTCAAGCGCACCTCGTACCTCGTCGGCATCGATCACGAGGACCTCGGGCACTACATGAAGTTGCCCGCTGACTTCGCGTCTCCAGTCGATACCGCTGCGACGATCGTGCTGTCGCGCGCGCTTGCGCGGACGCACAAGATCCGCGCCGAGAAGCTGATGGCACGCGTCGGCGACGGCAAGCGTGAGCTCCAGAATCATGAGAGATACATGATGGAGCGCGCGAAGTACGACCGCGACCTGGCGCGACGCTGGGCCGCGCTTGCCCGAACGTTCGCCGAAGGCTCCCGCTAGCGCTCGATCGCACGTCGCGCCGGAGACCTCCCTGCTGCGGGCCCGCTGCGCGGTGAGTCGATGCGGCCATTTCATCGACGGGCCACCGCGGGGTTTCGACCCGGAAACAATCGCGGACAAGACTGCCTGCACATCAACGCCGCGATGACGCGGTGGCAGTCCGATGAGCCGTATCCTAGACAACCTGCTGTTTTTCAAGCGAGGCGTCGACACCTTCGCGGACGGCTACGGCGCGGACACGCACGAGGATCGCTCGTGGGAGGACGGCTACCGCAGCCGCTGGCAGTACGACAAGGTCGTGCGCTCCACCCACGGCGTCAACTGCACGGGCTCCTGCGGTTGGAACGTCTACGTGAAGGACGGGATCGTGACGTGGGAGACGCAGGTGCTCGACTACCCGCGCACGCGCCCCGACCTGCCCGACCACGAGCCGCGTGGCTGTCCGCGTGGCGCGAGCGCCTCCTGGTATCTCTACAGCGGCAACCGCATCAAGTACCCGCTGATCCGAAGGCGCCTGCTCGAGCTGTGGCGCGAGGCGCGTCGCACGCTCGACCCGGTGGACGCGTGGGCCTCGATTGTGGAGGACCCCGACAAGACCGCGGCCTACAAGCCGTACCGCGGGAAGGGCGGCTTCGTCCGCCTCGACTGGCGCGAGGCGACCGAGCTCGTGGCCGCGGCCAACATCCACACGACGAAGGCCCACGGGCCCGATCGCGTCGTGGGTTTTTCGCCGATCCCGGCCATGTCGATGGTCTCGTACTCAGCGGGTACGCGGTATCTCTCGCTGCTCGGCGGCACCACGCTGAGCTTCTACGACTGGTATGCGGACCTGCCGCCAGCGTCACCGCAGACCTGGGGTGAGCAGACCGACGTGCCCGAGAGTGCTGACTGGTACAACTCGGCGTTCCTGATGGTGTGGGGCTCGAACGTCCCGCAGACGCGCACCCCCGACGCGCACTACTACAGCGAGGTTCGCTACCGCGGCACCAAGACGGTCGTCGTCAGCCCCGACTACAGCGAGGCGGCGAAGTTTGCGGACCTGTGGCTCGACCCGACACAGGGCACGGACTCCGCGCTCGCAATGGCGATCGGGCACGTGATCCTCAAGGAGTTCTACGTCGAGCGCAGCACCGCGTACTTCGAGGAGTACTGCCGCAAGTTCTCCGACATGCCGATGCTCGTGCGGCTGAAGGCGCATCGCGACGGCTACATGGTTGCCGAGCGCTTCGTGCGCGCGAGCGACCTCGATGGCGGCCTCGACGAAGAGAACAACCCGCAGTGGAAGACCGTCGGCATCGACGAGGAGACTGGCGCGATCGTCGCGCCCGACGGCAGCATCGGCTTCCGCTGGGGCCAGGACGGCCGCTGGAACCTCGAACAGCGGCACGGCGGAGCGCGCAACGAGACGCGGCTGCAGCTGTCACTGCTCCAGAGCGGCGGCGAGACGCGCGAGGTGGGCTTTCCATACTTCGGCGCCGACGCGGACGCCGTGCAGCTGCGCAAGGTACCCGTGCGACTGCTGACGATCGACGGCGAGCAGACGGCGGTTGCGACAGTGTACGACCTGATGCTCGCCCACTACGGGCTCGACCGCGGCTTGGGTGATACGCACGTGGCGAAGGGCTTCGACGACGATGCGTGCCCTTACACACCGGCATGGGCGGAGCGCATCACCGGCATCGACCGCCGCAAGATCATCACGGTGGCGCGCGAGTTCGCCGACACCGCTGTGAAGACCGAGGGGCGCTCGATGGTGATCATCGGCACGGGCGTCAACCAGTGGTTCCACAACGACATGACGTACCGCGGCGTGATCAACATGCTCGTCATGTGCGGTTGCATCGGCAAGAGCGGCGGGGGCTTCGCGCACTACGTCGGGCAGGAGAAGCTGCGGCCCGCGGCCGGCTTCCTGACGCTGGGTTTCGCGCTCGACTGGGCAAGGCCGCCGCGCCAGATGAACGCCACGTCCTTCTGGTACATGCACACCGACCAGTGGCGCTACGAGAAGGTCGATAGCGCGCAGCTGATCTCCCCAACCGCGGAGGAGGGTGACTGGGACGTCGCCCCGGTGGACTACAACGTGCGCTCGGCGCGCATGGGCTGGCTGCCCAGCTCGCCGCAGCTCACCGACAACCCGCTGGGCATCGCGCGCGACGCCGAAGCTGCGGGCGTCGAGGTGCCGCAGTATGTGGCCGACAAGCTCGGCAGCGGTGAGCTGTCGATGTGCTTCGCTGACCCCGACGCGAAGGCGAGCCACCCGCGCAACCTGATCGTGTGGCGCTCCAACCTGCTGGGCTCGAGTGCGAAGGGCCACGAGTACTTCCTCAAGCATCTCGTTGGCGCCAAGCACGGGCTGCTGGGTGACGACCTGGCGGCCGAGGGCAGGCCGCTGCCGACCGAGGTGAAGTGGCACGAGGAGGCGCCCGAGGGGAAGCTCGACCTGCTCGTCACCATCGACTTCCGCATGTCGACCACGTGCATGTACTCGGACCTCGTGCTGCCCACCGCGACCTGGTACGAGAAGAACGACCTCAGCACCACGGACATGCATCCGTTCATCCACCCGCTGACCGGCGCGGTGAACCCGGCGTGGGAGGCGCGCAGTGACTGGGAGATCTTCAAGGGGCTGGCGCAGACCTTCTCCGAGCTGACCGAGGGGCACCTCGGCGTCGAGCAGGACGTCGTGCTCACGCCGCTCATGCACGACACGCCCGGTGAGCTGGGGCAGGCGCTGGACGTTGCGGACTGGGGCAAGGGCGAGTGCGCGCCTGTGCCGGGTGTGACCATGCCGTCGGTGAGCGTGGTCGAGCGCGACTACCCGAACCTCTACAAGCGCTTCACGTCGCTGGGGCCGCTGTGCGAGGAGCAGGGCAGCGGCGTCAAGGGTCTGCAGTGGGATCCGGGCGAGGAGATCGAGCTGCTGCGCGAGCTCAACGGCGAGGTGAGTGAGCCTGGACCGACCGAGGGCCGCGTGCGGATCGAGACCGACGTCCAGGCGTGCGAGACGATCCTCACGCTGGCGCCCGAGACCAACGGCAAGGTCGCGGTCAAGGCGTGGGCCGCGCTCGAGCGGCTGACAGGCCAGGAGCACCAGCACCTGGCGGCCGGGCGCGAGGCGGAGACCATCCGCTTCGACGACATCATCGCGCAGCCACGCAAGGTGATCACGGCACCGACGTGGAGCGGGGTCGAGTCGGAGAAGGTCAGCTACACCGGCAGCTACACCAACGTGCACGAACTGATCCCGTGGCGGACGCTGACCGGTCGGCAGCAGTTCTACCAGGACCACGCGTGGATGCGGGCGTTCGGCGAGGGCTTCCCTGGCTATCGCCCCCGCGTTGAGACCCACGCGACCGCACCGGTCGTCGGCCGACATGACAACGGCAACCCGCAGCTCGTCCTGAACTTTCTCACGCCGCACCAGAAGTGGGGCATCCACAGCTCATTCACCGACAACCAGATCATGCTGACGCTGTCGCGCGGCGGACCGTCCATCTGGATCAGCGAGCAGGATGCGCGGACGCTCGAGATCGAAGACAACGACTGGATCGAGGCGTTCAACGTCAACGGTGCGGTGGGCGCGCGCGCCGTCGTGAGCCAGCGCGTCAAGCCCGGCATGGCGATGATGTACCACTCGCAGGACAAGACCGTGAACTCGCCCGGCACCGAGACCTCGCGCACGCGCGGCATCCACAACTCGGTCTCGCGCATCCTGGTCAAGCCGACGCACATGATCGGCGGCTACGCGCACCTGAGCTACGGCTTCAACTACTACGGCACGGTCGGCGCCAACCGGGACGACTTCGTGGTGATTCGCAAGATGAAGACGCTCGACTGGCTCGACGGCACGCCGCCGCGCGAGGCCAACCCACGCTCGCAGGAGGTCCGGACGTGAAGGTGCGCGCGCAGATGATGATGGTGATGAACCTCGACAAGTGCATCGGGTGTCACACGTGCTCGGTGACCTGCAAGAACGTCTGGACCAATCGCGAGGGCGTCGAGTACAGCTGGTTCAACAACGTCGAGACCAAGCCCGGCATCGGCTACCCGAAGGACTGGGAGAACCAGCGCAAGTGGCGGGGCGGCTGGGTGCGCACGAGCTCCGGGGACATCAAGCCGCGCATCGGTGGCCGCTTCCGCGTGCTGTCGAAGATCTTCGCGAACCCCGAGATGCCGGAGATCGACGACTACTATGAGCCGTTCACCTACGACTACGCGCACCTGCAGAGCGCACCCGAGACCGAGGACGTGCCCCAGGCCGCCCCGATCTCCCTGCTGACGGGCGACAGGCTCGACAAGATCGAGTGGGGGCCCAACTGGGAGGACGACCTCGGCGGCGAGTTCGCGAAGCGCAGCGCCGACCAGAACTTCAAGGACATCGAGAAGGAGATCTACGGCGAGTTCGAGAAGACCTTCATGATGTACCTGCCGCGTCTGTGCGAGCACTGCATCAACCCGACGTGCGTCGCCTCGTGCCCGTCGGGCGCGATCTACAAGCGGGCCGAGGACGGCATCGTTCTCATCGACCAGGACAAGTGCAAGGGCTGGCGTATGTGCATCAGCGGCTGCCCGTACAAGAAGATCTATTACAACTGGAAGACCGGGAAGTCGGAGAAGTGCATCTTCTGCTACCCGCGGATCGAGGCGGGGCAGACGACCATCTGCTCCGAGACGTGCGTCGGGCGCATCCGCTACGTCAGCGTGGTGCTCTACGACGCTGACAAGGTGGAGGCGGCGGCGAGCGTGGAGGACGACACCGATCTCTACGAGGCGCAGCTCGACATGATCCTCGACCCGAAGGACCCGGAGGTCATCGACGCTGCGCGGCGGTCCGGGATCAGCGATAACTGGCTGGCGGCCGCGGAGAACTCGCCCTGCTACAAGATGCTCAAGCAGTGGCGTATCGCCTTCCCGCTGCATCCCGAGTACCGCACGTTGCCGATGGTCTGGTACGTGCCGCCGCTGAGCCCGATCCAGCAGTCGGCCGAGCAGGGTCACATCGGCTGGAGCGATGCGCTGCCCGACATCGCCTCGCTTCAGATCCCGGTGAAGTACCTCGCCAACATGTTGACCGCCGGTGACGAGTCCCCCGTCGTGACCGCACTGCAGCGCATGTTCGCGATGCGTATCTTCATGCGCGACCGGCAGGTGGCGGGCACGGACAACGCCGCGGTGCTCGAGCAGGCGGGGTTGAGTCTCGCGGAGGTCGAGGAGATGTACCGCTACCTGGCGATCGCCAACATCGAGGACCGCTACGTCGTGCCCACCGCGACGCGTGAGGTGGGAGACGGTGCCCATGCGGCGCAGGGCAGCTGCGGCATCGGTCTCGGCACGGCCGCGACCCGCCCGTCACAGCCGCAGGCGCGCCCGAACCTCTTCCAGCTGCGGGTGCGGAGCTGAGCGCGCGATGAAGGTCTACAAGGCACTTGGCGTACTGCTGACGTATCCGGGCGAGGCGCTGATCGCTTCGCTCGGCGAGATCGACGCGCTCTGCGCGGATGCGGAGCTGTCGGATGCGACGCGGGTCGAGCTGACGGCGCTGATTTCCGAGCTGCGCCAGACGCCGCTGCTGGACCTGCAGGAGTCCTACGTCGAGCTCTTCGACCGCGGACGACAGCGCTCGCTCAATCTCTTCGAGCATGTGCACGGCGACTCGAATGCGCGCGGGCAGGCGATGATCGACCTGCAGACCATGTATCGCCAGAACGGTGTCGACCCCACCGGTGAGCAACTGCCGGACTACCTTCCGATGCTCTGCGAGTTCCTCTCCATCCTGCCAGGGCAGGGCGCTCGGCAGATGCTCGGCGACCTGGTGGTGATCGTTTCGCTCCTGCGAATGCGCCTCGAGGAGTACGGCAGCCGCTACACGGCGGTGATGGCCGCGCTCGTCGACCTCGCCCAGGCGCCCGTCGACGAGCAGGAGCTACGCGCCACCCTCGACGACGAGACGCCGGAGCGGCCCGACGACTTCGATGAGCTCGACCGCCAGTGGCAGGAGGCCGAGGTCACCTTCGGCGCGGGAGCATCGCACGCCGGCGCGGCCAGCAAGGCGGGTACGGACAACGACGGCGCACAGCTCGTCGAGCTGCGGCGGAGCAAGCACTGAATCATGGGCTACCTCGAGCAATTCCTCTTCGGGCTCTACCCCTACGTGTGCGTCGTGGTCTTCGTGATGGCCACGGCCTACAGGTTCGAGCGCAACCCCTACAGCTGGCAGGCCAGCTCCTCGCAGATGATGCGCAAGAGCAACTTCGCGTGGGCGAGCAACCTCTTCCATGTTGGCATCCTGGCGATCGCCGGCGGGCACGTGGCGGGGCTGCTGGTGCCCGCCGAGATCTACCACCTGATGCGCGTGCCCGACGACGCGCACCAGAAGATGGAGCTGGTGATGGGCAGCATCTTCGGAACGGCTGCGCTCGTCGGTCTGCTCGTGCTCACATACCGCCGTGTGATCGACCGCCGCGTGCGGCTCACCAGCGCGCCGAGTGACCTGTGGATCAGCCTGCTGCTGCTGCTCGCACTCGTCCTTGGCATGTTGACCCTCGGCCCCTCGTTCGAGACGCGCGACGAGGGCGTCTACCTGCACAAGCTCTCACACTGGGCGCAGCTGATCGTGACGCTGCGGCCGACGGAGGCGCTCGGCTACCTGGTCGGTGTCCCCCTGGTCTTCAAGGTGCACATGGTGGCCGGCATGACGGTCTTCCTGGTCTTCCCCTTCACGCGCCTCGTGCACGTCTGCAGCGCACCGGTGGGGTACCTCGTGCGCAGCTACTACCAGATCGTGCGGGCGCCCCAGCCGCATGGCCGTGCAAAGGAGCGCACATGAGCATCCTCGTCGGCGACACGCGCATCACGGAGCACGAGGTGCACGACGAGATGCGTCATCACCCGGCGCCCACCCGGGCGGCGGCGCAGCACCACGCAGCGCGCGCGCTGGTCGTCCGCGCGCTGCTGCTGAGCGAGGCACGCCGCCGCGGGCTGTGCGATGCAACGAGTGAGCTCGACGAGGCCGCCGCGACCCAGGCGATCCGGCTACTGACCGAGGTCGCCGTGGCCGTTCCGTCGCTCGAAGACTCCGCGGTGCGTGCGTACTACGAGGCCAACCGAGACCGCTTCCGCGGCCCGGATGTCTTTGCGCCCTCACACATTCTGTTTGCGGCAGGCGCTGACGACATCGAGGGCCGCATCGAGGCCAAGCAGGCCGCGCAGGAGGTGCTGCGCGCGCTGTCGGAGCGGCCGCAGCGCTTCGAGCGCATCGCCCAGGAGCGCTCCGCTTGCCCCTCCGGTGCCGGCGGCGGCAGCCTGGGACAGATTCAGCGCGGTGAGACGGTGGGCGAGTTCGAGCGCGCCCTGCGTACGCTGGAGCCGGGGCAGCTCGCGCCCGCGCCGATCGAGACCGAACACGGCTTCCACGTGCTGCGGCTCGACGCGCGCGTCCGCGGTGAGCGGGTGCCGCTGTCGTCGGTCGAGGACCGTATCCGCATCTACCTTCGCGATCGGGCGTGGCGCGCGGCACTGCGGTTGTTCATCGACGGCCTCGCAGCCGATACGCCGATACGCGGGTTCGACCTGCACACGACGCCCGACGCGTCGATGGCCGCGCAGGCCTAGGCCTCGCCCGGCGCGTCCCGCTGTCCGGCGAGCGTCGTGACGTCCTGTTGATCGTCGCTGCGCTCCTCGACCAGCTCGTACTCGCCGCCCGTGCTGGAGGCGGACCCGTACACCGCGGCGTCAGGAAGGTGCTGCGACGCGTGCTTCCGTACGGCGGCCTCGGCGCGCGCGAGTGATGCGAGGTCGACGCCCGTGGCCGCGCGCACCTGCTCGTTGTAGTCGACGAGCTTGCCAGCGAGCTTGCCGCCTCCCCCGTCACCGCCCGCGCCGCCTCCCGCATTGCCAGTCGCCGGTGCCGCACCGCCATTGCCGAGGACGGTCACGCGGTCGACCTTGAGGTGTCCCGCACTCGTCAGCTTCTGGATGATGGGCAGTAGCTTCTGCATCAGCAGCGCGTCGCGCCCGGTGCTGCCGCTCTGCGCGTAGCCCTTGGCGAGGTCCTTGAGCACGTTTGCGGTCGCGGTGCCGCTCTCGATCACATCGGCCGCCTCCGCCCGCGCCTGCTGCACCGCCTGCTTGCGTGCCGCCTCGGCGGGCTGAACGACGTCGGCCTCGAGCTGCAGGCGGACCTGCTCCGCTCGCGCCATCTGCGTCTTCACCTCGGCCTCGGCCCCCGCGATCAGCGCCTGGACCGCCGCGCGCTGCTGCGCGATCGCCGCCTCCCGCTTCGTCTCGGCGTCGGCGATGCGGCGTCCATTTTCGGTTCGTAGAATCTCGATCTGGGCGGCTATCTTGCTCAGCTCGCCTTCCATCGTCGTCTGCCACTTCTTCTCGGCGGCTTCGGCGCGTGCGTCCGACTCGGCCACCTGCGCGTCGCGGCGGATAGCTGCGCTGGGCACCCGACCGATGGCGTCGAGATAGCCCACGTCGTCGCTGACGCTCTGGATCTTCAGTGTGTCGAGCACGAGTCCCAGGCGGTTGAGGTCGTGCTCGGCCTCCTGTGCGAGCTGGGTGCTGAACTTCTCCTTGTCCTGGTTGACCTGCTCCGGCGTGAGCGTGGCCAGCACCCCACGCAGGTTGCCCTCGAGCGTGTCCTGCGCGACTTTGCTTATCTGCGAGCGGCTGACCCCGAGGAAACGCTCGAGCGCGTTGCTCAGCAGGGGCTCCTCTCCGGGGATCTTGATATTGGCGACGCCCTGGACCGCGAGCGGGATGCCGCCCTTCGAGTAGGCGCCCGAGACCGCCACGTCGATGATCATGTTGGTGAGGTCGATGCGGTCGACGACCTCGAACAGCGGGATGCGAACACCGCGTCCGCCGCGGATAATGCGATAGCCGGTCAGGCTGTGGTCCTGGCGTCGCCTCCGCATGCCGGAGAAGACGACGACCTCGTTGGGCTGGCAGAGGTAGAGCAGGCGGGCGATCGTGATTGAGATCGCGATGCCGCCCACGATGGCGATTGCGAACAGTGCGCCGATCATCGGGCACCTCCCTTCGTCCCGGTAGATGAGGCGAGCAGCTCGGGGACGTTGACCCCGGTGGTCTCACCGATCGCTCGGAGGACCGCGGCGACCGACGCGGGGAAGGCCGCAGCGTAGTTTGCGATGGCGCTTCCATCGCCGGGGTCGAGGATGTTGACCTCGCGCACGTCGATGTCCATGCGGTCCTGTACTGCGTCGATGATCTCCTCGAGGTGCTGGATGACGTAGATCTCCTTGGCGTGCGGGCCCATCTCACGCCACGCCGCGGACATCGCCTCGAGCACCTCGACGACGGCCCGACCATTTTCGATCGTCGGCGCCGCATCGCCCTGGGCCTGGATGGCCTTGGCCCGCCGCGCCATCTCCGCCGGGATCACGACGTCGGCCTGCAGGCGCTTCTGCTCGAGGTCGCCGCGCACCTGCTGCAGCGCGAGCTCCGCCTCGGAGCGTGCGGTCTGGGCGGCCGCGTGCGCCTCGAGCTCCACCGACTGCGCCTCACCGTCGAGCTCCGCGGCAATCTTCGAAAGCTCGTTGCGCTTCCTCAGTACGAAGGTCTCTGCGGTGGCCTTGGCAACCTCCTCGCGCTGGTGGGCACCGGCCTCCGCCTGGGTCGTCTCCTGCGCCGCCTGGCTCTCGGCCTTCTCGGCATCGCGGATGGCGCGCGCGATCGCCGGCCGGCCGAGCGAGTCGAGGTAGCCGGTCGAGTCCTGCACGTTCTGGATCTTCAGCGTGTCGAGCTGCAGGCCGAGCTTGTCGAGGTCGTCCTGGGCGCTCTTCATCAGGTTCTCGGCGAAGGCGAGCCGGTCCTCGTTGACCTGCTCGGGCGTGAGCTGAGCGAGCACCTCGCGGACCGCGCCTTCGAGCGTCTGCTGCGCGACGCGAGCGATCTCTACGCGCTGCTGCCCCAGGAAGCGCTCTACTGCGTTGCGGATCAGCTGCGGGTCCGACTGTACCTTGACGTTGGCGATGGCGTGGATTTGCAGCGGGATGTTGCCCTTCGAGTAGGCGTCGCGAACAGCGACGTCGATCGACATGGCCGTCATGTCCATGATGTCGATGCGCTCGATGATCGGGTAGCGCCAGACGTGCCCCTTGCCCGCACCGGCGAAGGTCTGGGCGCCGGCGGTCTTGCCCTGCCCCAGCACGATCATCGGGCCGTGCTCCACGCCGTTGACCACCCGCCGCCGACCCGTGACGATCAGCGCCTCGTTCGGGCGGCAGATGTGGAGAAAATTCCTGACCAGCATCAGCAGGCCGACGAAGCCAACACCGAGCATGCCGGCGGAGCCGAACACCTCTACCAATCCGAGCGACTCAGTCATCGAGGTCATCCACCTTTCCACCGATCACGCGGGCGACCGTGACGACGCCCTCATCCATCTCGACCACCAGCGCGCGGTCATCGGCCTCGAACCGCTGGTCATCAGCGGTCCTGGCCAGCATGTCGACCGTGCGGCCGTGCAGCTGTATCCGTACCTTGCCGGGTTTTCCGGCGGACATGGGTAGTAGCACGCGCGCCGTCTGGCCCACGTAGGCGTCCGAGTCGGGGACCTGGCCGACGGTGTCCCGGGTCAGCGAGCGGATCGCCGTCACCGCGCCGTAGCCGATGGACGCGCCCATGCCGGTGGCGACCGCCGCGATCGCAAGCGTACCTTGCATGAGGTCGAAGCCCTCGGCGACGAGCCCCGTCATCCCGAAGAAGGTCGCGAAGAAGGTCCAGAAGCGGAGGCTGAGGAAGGCCGCGGCGAAGCCCGCGATGCCGCCGTCGCCGTGGGCCGCATCGCCATGGTCTGCGTCTGCGTCTGCGTCGGCGTCAGCGTCGAAGCTCGCATCCGCGTCGGCGTCCAGGTCGACGTCCGCATCGACGTCCGCATCGGCGTCGCCGCCTGCGAACATCGACACCAGCAGCAACACGCCGCCGAGCCCAAACGCGAAGCCGTAGACCTCGAGCACCGTTGCCTCCCCTTGGCGCCATGCTAGCAGTCCTGCACGGCAAGGCCAGGGGCGTCTAGGACAACCCGATACGCTCGAGCAGCGCGCTGCGGATCTCCGCCAATGCCTCTGTGGCCCGTGTCTCGTCCCTGTCGTCGCCGAGGTGCGAGACGCACTCGAAGTAGAGCTTGATCTTGGGTTCGGTGCCGCTCGGACGGATGCACACGCGGTGGCCTCCCTCGAGGCCGAGGATGACGAGGTCGGCGGCGGGCAGGTCCGTCGACTCCAGCATGTCACGACACTCGAGCACTGCACGGGCACCGAGCGCTTCAGGTGGATGCGCGCGCAGCTCGGCCATCACCGCGTCGATGCGCGCGCGGCCGTCCTGCGGTGCATAGCGCGCGGAGTGCTGGGCCGTGACGTGGTGTCCGTGTTGGTCGCCGAGCTCACGCAGCCGGTCCCACAGCGTGGCGCCACCCGATGCGCATCGCTGGGCGAGCTGCGCGATGATCACGGCCGCGTGGATGCCATCCTTGTCGCGGGCCGGCTGACCGAAGCTGTAGCCCAGCGCCTCCTCGTAGCCGAAGACCATCGTCGCACCCTGCGCCTCGAGCTCTCTGGCGCGCGCGTAGATCCACTTGAAGCCGGTCAAGGTCGCGTACGCGCGGGCCCCGTGGTGAGCGGCGATGGCGTCGAGCATGCGGCTGCTGACGATCGACCGAAGGACCACGCGCTGTCGCGCCTGCGCCGTGCACCGCAGGACGTGGTCGGCGAGCAGTGCGCCGAGCTGGTCGCCCGTGAACGCGCGCATGACGCCGTTGCCGTCGCGGGCTGCGACGGCGAGACGGTCGGCGTCCGGGTCGTTGGCGAGCACCAGGCCCGCCTGGTCACGCTCGGCCAGCTCGAGCACCGCGTCCATCGCACCCGGCTCCTCGGGGTTCGGGAAGACGACCGTCGGGAACTGGGGGTCCGGCGTGGCCTGGCTCGGCACTGAGGCCACATGCGCGAATCCCGCTTGTGCGAGTGCGCGTCGACAGAGCGCGTCGCCCACGCCGTGCAGCGCCGTGTACGCGATGCGGAGCGACTCGGCGTCGCCCTGTGGTTCAGGTAGCGCTTGCAGGTAGCGCGCCTCCAGCTCCCCCGAGAGCATAGACAGCCTCCCTTCGTCGCGCGCGTCGTCGAGCGCAACGCGTGGCAGCGCACGTGCCGCACCGCAGGCCTCGATGCCGGCGGTGATGTGCGCGTCGCGCGGCGCCACGATCTGCGAGCCCTCGGGGCCGTAGACCTTGTACCCGTTGTACTCGCGGGGGTTGTGGCTGGCGGTGATCATGATGCCGCCGGCTGCGCCGAGTTCGACGGTGGCGAACGCCAACAGCGGCGTCGGCACGGTGTCCTCGAAGAGCGAGACGCGCAGGCCCGCACCCAGCGCAACCCGCGCGGCCTCCATCGCGAACTCCCGGCTGCGGTGTCGGCCGTCGAAGCCGATGCACAGCCCGCGCTGCGCCGCGTCGTCCACGCTGTCGAGCAGGTTGCGGCACAGGCCCGCGGTGGTGCGGGCGACCGTGCGCAGGTTCATGCGAGCGGGACCGATGCCGAGCACGCCCCGGATGCCCGCCGTGCCGAAGGCGAGCGGCTCGCCGAAGCCGTCGCGCAGTGTCTCGATGTCACCCGCGTCGATCGTCCGGACCAGCTGAGCGCGCGCGTCCGGGTCGGGATCGTCGGCGAGCCACGCGCGCGCCTCGCTCAGCAGCGCCGCGCGCTGGGCCGCATCCACTAGGCAGCCTGCAGCGGCCAGTGCAGCCCGGCCAGCTGGGAACGCAGCTCGCGCAGCCCGTCTCGCATCTGCCGCACCGAGATACGCTCGCCGGGGTGCTGGCGCAGGGCGTTTGCGACCAGGTCGCACAGCGGTGCGAGCCTCGCATCCGTCCGCAGGTGCATGAGCTTCTCCGGGTAGCCGTCGTGGCTCAGGTGCGAGTTGATGGTCGCCAGCTCGCCGACCGCATCGAACAGCGTGTCGCCCGTGAGCACCTCGTAGATCACGCAGGCATAGGCGTAGGTGTCGGTCGACATCGGCTGCGGCGAGTGCCCCTCCGGCAACAGGCCCCATACCTCCGGCGCTCCATAGGCGCCCGTGGCGCAGCCCGGCCGGATGTGGCGGCCGGCCAGCCCGAAGTCCACGAGCACCGGCTCCGGTGCCCGATCGCTGCCGGCCGGCGGCTTGCGCATGATCACGTTGGAGGGCTTGAGATCCAGATGCCCGATGCCGACGCGGTGCATGCCCTCGAGCCCTGCGCCGATGCCCTCGAGCACCGTGAGCGCGCGGTCGACATCGAGGTCGCCACGCTCGAGTGTGCGCTCGAGGGTCGGTCCCTCGACCAGCTCCATCACCAGGATGGGCTTGGGCTTGGCGCCGGCGTCGAACGTGACGAAGCCAGCGAGGTTGCCGTGCTCCGGAAGCGACAGCAGCGCTCCGGCCTCCTCGCGGAAGAGCGTGAGGAACTCCTCCTCCGACAGCGTACGCGCCGCCTCGGCGTTGTAGTCCGGGACCTTGAGCGCAAAGCGAACGGCGCGGCCCTGGTGGCGCTCCTCGGCGCGCACGACCACGAACACACTGCCGACCCCGCCTGCGCCGAGGGACTGCAGGACATAGAAGCCGCCGAGCGTGCGGCGCGCGGGCAGCCACGGAGGCAGCGGGGCCTGCTTGGGGGCGGGCGGCACGAAGCTGTTGGTGAGGGCGACCGTGGCCTCGCGCGGCAGCGAGGGGACGCGCCCGAGCACGATCGCGCAGCTCTTGCCTACGGCCCCGGGCAGCTCCTGGCTCAGCGTTCGGTTGACCGACTCGAGGACCTCCTCGAAGCCCGCCTCAGGCTCGCGCATGTTCCGCTCCACCGCCATGTCGAGCATGCTCAGCGCGGAGGCGATGGCCGGCACCGCGCGGCGCTGCCGCACGCGCAGCCTGCGACGCGCGCCCATCGTGAGCTGTGCGAGGGCGAAGCTGCTGTCCTCGAGCGGGCTGAGGGTGCCGCGCTCCGAATCGCCGGCGAGCTCGGCGATCGAGCCTGCGCCGGCGACCCCCTCGAGGTCGCCTGCCCACTTCATCAGTGCACTTCGCAGTGCGCTCACCCGCAGGGTGCTCGCCCATGGCAGGCTCTGCGCGAGCGCCTTGAGCGCATCGAGGGACGCGCGTGCGGTACGCCCCGTCGGCTCGGCCTGGTTCGTCACCCGCGCGAGCTCCGCGTAGGCGATCACCGAGCGCTGGAACTCGGGCATCATCGATGCCTCGGCGAGCGTCGCCAGGTCGTGGGTGCTCTCGATGTTGTCGGTGGCAGCGATCAGCACGTCCGAGAGCTCGCAGACCTCGTCGCGCATGAGCCCGTCGCATGCACGCGCGAGTGCAGCACACACGATGCGGCGCAGCGGTGAGGTGGCATCGGCGCGCGCGCGCCCCAGCAGCACGCGCGCGGTGCGCATGCGACGGTCCTTGCGCTGTCCCGTGCTGTCTTCGCCGTAGATGCCGTCCGCGTCGACGACATGCAGCAGCGTCCGCAGCCGACCCAGCCGCATCGTCAGGTGAGGCACGCCGCCGCTGGACTCGATCGGACGTCGCTCGTTGCGCAGCAGCCAGTTGGTCAGTCGCTCGAACATCTCGGCAAGTGGCGCGGACGCGGACGAACCCTGCTTGGTGGCGCTCACGTTGAGCAGGTCGCACAGCGTGGCCGTCTCCATCAGCGCGGAGTCGAGCTCACGCAGCGCCCGGAAGCCGGCGCGGCGGCCTTCGGTGGTGTCGTCGTTGGTCTGCTCCAGCTGCGTCAGCATGAGCGAGGCATCCTGGAAGACCTGCTGCGCCTTGACGAAGGCGGTGCGGGCGTCCTCCTCGCTGAACGCGCGCAGTGCACCGTCGAGCTTGTCGCGCAGCGTCGGCTGCGCCTCGTCCTCCGGTGACAGCTCATCGATCAGCGCCTCGCACAGGGCGATGCGGCCGTCGTCGTCGGCCGACTTGCTGCCCAGCCACTTCTGGAGCCACTCGCGGCAGTAGCCCGCCGCCGTCACGCCGAAGTCGCTTCCGACGCGCTCGCGCCGAAGCTCCACCATCGCCTCGGCGGCCTCGAAGTTGCTCACGCGGACGATCTGGTTGAGCAGATCCTCCGCCGCCTCCGGCTCCGACTCGGCCGCGCGTGCCAGCCCGAAGATCATCGTCGCCGGCAGGCCGGTGTCGGTGCGCAGGGCGTCGTCGCCGAGCACCTGACGGCAGCGCCGTATGCCCTCCTGGGGATTGGCGGCGATGCTGGCCGCCAGCGAGACGGCTGCGCGGCGCCACTCGGTGGGCGTCAGGCGCGGGTCGAGGTTCTCTTCGATCTCCGCGGCCAGCTCCGGCACGCTGCGGGAGAGCAGTCCACGCGCGGTGGCGACGTGGCGCCACACGAGTGACTCGCGATCGCTGAGCAGCAGCTGCCAGGCGGCGCGCACGGCCGGCTCCTCGAACGCGCGTAGGCTGCCGCTGTCGCCCTGGGCCGCGCGGCGCGCCGATGCGCGGGCCGCCCGCTCGAGCAGCCGCGCGGACAGCCGTCGCGACGGAAGCGAGCCCGTCGATGGATCGGAGAGCCACTCGCGACGCAGGTCGTGGCGCGAGATGAGCGCGAGAGCCAGTGAGTCCGCCTCCGCGCCGGCGCCGATCGGTAGCTCGAGCGCGAGGGCGACGCGTGCACGGATCGGCGCGCCCGTCAGCGTGCGCCGCGACTCGGCGGCCAGCGAGGTCGCCAGCACGACGAAGGTCGTGGCATCACCCTCGTACAGGCGCGTCAGTACGTGGCGGCCGAGCTGCCGTCGCTCGGGGCCCATCGGGATGGCGGTCGCGAGTTCGTAGACCGCCGCAGCCGCCGCGGGCGGCGACAGCCAGTCGAGGTCCTGCACGAGGTTCGACGTCAGCGCGGTGCGCACCGCCTCGAGCAGCACCTTCGGGTCGATGCCCTCGAGCGGCACGGGCTGCTGCTCGAGCGCGTCGCGGGCGAGCGTGGCCATCGACTGGCGCCACAGCGAACGACGCTCCTCGTCGTTCTCCGCGCTCGGGAGCATGGTGAACCCGTTGAGGTGACTGGAAATCGGCACGGCTTGGCTACGTCGGACTGTCGGGGGATTCGGGGGTGGCGGACGACGTCTGCGGCGTCTCCATCGCGGTCCGCTCGTCCTCGGGGACCTCGATACCCGCCATGGCCAGCAGCCGGAGGGCGTTGCTCGTCTTCACGATGCCAGCCCGCAGGCGGTAGTCGAAGCGCATCTCATTATCCACCACCACGTCCGTAAAGTGAACGTTCGAGATCTGCTGCGGCTCGTCGCGCTCGAGGGCTGCCAGGGCCACGTCGTGGGTGGCCACCAGGCCGGTCGCCCCGCGCGCCAGCAGGTGGTTCAGCACAGCCCGGGCGCCCAGATGACGTGCTCGCTCGTTGGTGCCGCGCAGCAGCTCGTCCAGTAGGAACAGAATCGGGGGGCTTTTGTCCGCGTCCTCGACCACCGACCGCAGCTTGGTCAGCTCCGCATGGAAGTAGCTCGCCCCCTCCTGCAGCTCGTCCTGCGCCCGCATGCTCGCGCGCAGCCGGACGACCGGCACCCGCATCCGGGCCGCACACACCGGGCCCCCGGCCAGTGCCAGCGCCACGTTCAGGCCCACGGCTCGCAGGAGCGTGCTCTTGCCGGCCATATTCGAGCCGGTCACCACCAGTGCGGTCCCGGGGCCGCGCAGCGCCAGATCGTTGCTCACGCGCTGCTGGCTTGCGAGCAGCGGGTGGGCGACCGCGACCGCCTCCAGCGGCTGGTCGGCATGGGCGATCTCGGGGAATGTGGCATCCGGATCGCCGTGCGCGAAGGTCGCCAGCGAACACAGCGCCTCGAGCTCGCCCAGCGCGAGGAACCAGTCCCCGGTGCGCCGCCCCACACTTCGGTTCCAGCGCTCCAGGCCCCGCAGTACGTGCAGGTCCCACATCGTCAGCGGATTGACGAAGGCCCAGACCAGGAACTGCCGCCGCAGCTCCGCGAAAGACGCGAGCTTCTGCAGCTCGGCCATGTGCACCGACGGGGGGTTGCCGTCGGCCCGCAGGCGCTCGATCAGGGCCTGCAGCGCCGGGGCCTCGAACTCGGTGCGTTCGACCAGTACCAGCATGCGCTCGAACGCCTCGACCACGCCCTGCCGCGCGCTCACGAGATCGAAGCCGTCGCGGATCGTGCGCCCGGTGGCCGACAGCAGTCCTATCTGGCCGCACAGCGGGAGCAACCACAGGCCGCGCATGACGACGCCGAGCTCGCCCGCGAGGTAGGTCGCGCCGGTGATCAACGGCAGGGCGAAGCTCAGCGGCGTCAGCCACGGTCGCGCCTCGAACAGCGAGGGCAGGCCGGCGAAGGCCGCGAAGCCGGTGCCGTCGATCTTCTCCGGTCCCTTCGCCATGCACGCGGCCGCCTCGAGCTCCTGGCGGAACTCGACCCGCCGGGCGAGCTCGGCCACCGCCGCCTGCCGCGCATCGATGACGTCGCGCTCGGCCGGGGCGCCCAGCCATGATGCCAGCACGTGCTCCCCGAGTGCCGTGTGGCTCACGTCGATCCGCTGCAGCAGCGAGCCGGGGCCGAGCAGGTCGATGTCACCGGCGTACGCGTGCGTCGGTGGGAGCTGGCGCTTGCCGTCATCGGGGAACGTCGTCCACTGGCCGCCGAGTCGCTTGAGGTGGCGGTCGTGCACATCGCGTCGCACCTCCGCGCCGTGCTTGCGCGAGGCGATGCGCTGGTGCTGCACGACGGCGAGCACGAAGCCGACGCCGCAGGCTGCGCCCAGCCAGGTCATCAGTGCATCGTCGTCCGAGAGGCCGGCGGTGAGGAGTGCGGCGGCGCCGAGGAACAGCACCAGGCGCGCCATCGAGTAGCGTCCCTCCTGCTGCTCGCGCTCGGCCACTTCGCTTTCGAACTGGCCGCGCAGCTGGAAGTGGACCTCGAGTGCGGTGTCCGCGATGGGGGCTTCGGTGTCTGTCACGTGGCGCTGAGGGTGGTCGGCGGGGTGCGCGGCCGGCCGCCGAAGTGCGCCAGTATATTATGTTTCCCGGTCGTGCCACCTGCGATTTTGAGTCGCCGCGGAGGCTTCATGGCGGCCCGGCCGCATCCCGCCCGACTGTGCAAAAACCCCGCAATTCAACGGGGTTTTTCGCGTGTGCTCCGATTGACTGCGGGCGGCCCGCGGGCTACATACCGCGCGGCATTGGAGGCGTGCGTGCCCCGATAGCCGATGGTCTGGCGACGAGGGGTCGGGCCCCACTCAAGGGAGAAGTGCAATGAGCATCAGCACGGTAGCGGTGGTCGGCTGCGGCATGATGGGCCGCGGCATCATGGAGGTCTCGGCGGTTGCCGGTCTCAACGTCAAGGGCATCAAGCTGACGCCCGGCGACCTCTCCGGCCCCAAGGGCGCCGTCGAGAAGTCCCTCGCCCGTCGCGTCAAGAAGGGCAAGATGACGCAGGACGAGGCGGACGCCGTGCTCGGCCGCATCGAGTTCACGTCCGAGCTGTCGGCCGTCGCCGATGCGGACCTCGTCGTCGAGTCGGTGGTCGAGGTCGAGGAGACCAAGGTCAAGCTGCTCACGGACCTCGAGGGTCACATGCACCCGGAGGCGGTACTTGGCAGCAACACCTCGTCACTGCGTCTCGAGGTGATCGCGGGCAAGCTCAAGCGCCCGAAGAACTTCGTGGGTCTGCACTTCTTCAGCCCGGTGCCCGCGATGGCACTGGTCGAGCTCGGCGCCATCGGCGACACCGCTGATTTTGCGATCGAGAAGTCGAGGGCCTTCTGCGAGAAGATCGGCAAGACGGCCGTCGAGGTGAAGTCCTCGCCCGGCTACGTGGTCAACCGCCTGCTCGTGCCGTACCTGCTGCACGGGATCTCGACGCTCGAGAGCGGAATCGCGAGCGCCGAGTCCATCGACAACGCGATGAAGCTCGGCTGTGCCCACCCGATGGGCCCGCTGGCGCTGAGCGACCTGATCGGTCTCGACGTCGTGCGCGCCATGGCCGAGACGCTCCGCAAGGAGCTGGACGACCCCCGCTACGAGATGCCGCCGACGCTGGTGCAGCTGACCGACGCCGGCGAGCTGGGCCGCAAGAGCGGCAAGGGCATCTTCGATTACAGCGGCGACGCGCCGGCGCTCAATCCGTCGATCAAGATCGGCTGAGCGCAGTCCCGGCCCATCCGGGCCACGGTTGCGCCAGCGCCCACGTTCATCCCGCAGAAGGTGCGGTGATGTGGGTGCCGAACGTCCTGTGATGACGCCGCGGGCGCACGCGTTGGATGACAAGGCGGCGCGCGGGATGCGAAGATCCATTGTCTTGATGGAACGTGCCAACGCACGAATCCGTGCGCTGTACCGGATTGCGGGCCCGGTGTGCTGCGCGATGGTTGCCGGGTGGTCTTCACTTGCGGCGCAGCCGGTCTGCGCGCAGCGCGGCACCGTCGGAGCTGCGGTCGATGCGCTGCCCGGCATCGAGCGTGTCGGCGCGGCCGCCGCACCCGAGGCGCGGTGGACGCTCGCGGGCGGTGCTGACTACGGGTACACGGGTGATGTCCTGGGGCAGGACGACTCCCACTCGAGTGTGGGGCTCGACATCGCCGCGTCGATGCGGCCACTCGACATCCTTGCGGTGTCGCTGCAATCGCGCGGCCGCTTCGACCTGCATAGCAATGTCGGCGACGAGGAAGTGGGGTTGTCGGCGCACACGCGCGCGAAGCTGCGCGCCGGACCCTTTCTCGATCACGACGTCAAGCTCGCGTTCGAGGCTGGGCTGACGCTGCCCGCCACCGATGATGCCGGGGCCGCGCTGTCGGCGCTCACGCCGGAGCTTGCGCTCTTGCTGACCACCCACGCCAGCGCGCGCCTCTCGCTGATGGTGCAGCTCGGCTTCAGGCTCGATCGGCAGGCCGAGGCTATCGACGGTGTGCGCTCCCTCTCTGTGGCTGACCGCGTCACGCTCGGGGTGGGAGAGGCCAACGTCGTGCCGGTCGGACTCGGCGCGAGCTACCGCGTGTCGGCGCTCGAGCTGCTCGGGGAGTGGAGCTGGGACGTGCGCGTGGGCGAGCACGCACCCGAGCCGCTCGAGTCCAGCATGTGGTTGCGCGCCGGCGTGCGCGCACCCCTGCTGCCGGGGACTGCACTGACGGTGCTGCTGGGGCTAAACCTCGCGTCGCGCCCCGACGTGGTCTTCGGCGAGCCCGTGCAGGAGATCCCGCCCCGCCTGTGGCTTGGCGTGCGCATCTCCAGCGACGCGCTCGCGCCCGCGAGAGCGGGCGTCGACGTCGACGGAGCCGCGGGCGTGACCGGAGCGGTGCGCGATGCGGCCGGTGCGCCGCTGGCCGGGGTCGAGCTCGTCGCCGGCGCGGTGCGCACTCGCTCGGCCGCCGACGGAAGCTTCACGCTCGAGGGATTGCCGGCGGGCTCGGCCGAGGTTGTCGCGACGCTCGACGGCTACGACGAGGTCAAGACGGCAGTGAGCGTCGATGCGGACGGACGCAGCGCAGCCCCGCTGCAGATCGCGCTGGCCGCGGCTCCCGTCGACTGGTCCACGGTGGTGCGCGGACCCGACGGGCAGCCCCTGTCGGAGGCGCGCGTCACGCTCACTCGCGGGGAGCAGCCGCTCGAAGGAGTGACCGATGCCGAGGGGCGCGCGGCGATCAAGGCGGTCCCCGCTGGCAGCTACACGCTGCGCATCGAGAAGGACGGCTTCGTGGCGGTCGAGCGCGAGCTCTCGGTGGGCCCCGGCGCCGCGCCGTCACCACCAGCCGTCCAGCTCGAGGCCGCGCTGCCCGAGGGCCAGATTCGCGGCACCGTGCGCTCCTTCAATGGAAAGCCGCTGCGCGCGAGGGCGCGGGTGGTGTCGCTCGGCGTCGAGGCCCGGGCCAACGAGCATGGCGAGTTCACCATCGACGTCCCGCCCGGTCGCTACCAGGTCGTGGTGACCGCTCCTGGGCATCGCAAGCAGACCCGTAGCGCCCACGTCGAGGACCATGGTGTTACTGTACTGATCGTGGATCTGCGGAGATCGAAGTGAGCCGCCGGGCCCGGCGCCCGGAAGTCCTCCTGCTCGTCTGTCTGCCGCTAGCGGCCTGCGGTCTGTTGCCCTGCGGCCCCTGCGGCGGGGATGGTGCGCTCGCCGTGCTGACGCAGCTGGGGCCCGGCGTGCAGCGCGATGTAGCGGCGGCCGCTGCGCAGTGGACACCGGCGGCGGTCGGCGACCGCTTTCAGATGGGCGACGGCCTGCGCACGCCCGCCAAGCAGGTGGCGCTGCTCGAGCTGCTTCCGACCGGCGGCATGCGGGTCGAGCCCGAGACGGTCGTGCGCTTCCAGAACACACCGGGGGACGCGCAGGCGCCGCGCGTCGGCGTCGAGAGCGGCGAGATCGTACTCGACACGGGTGAGCTCGAGGTGGGCATCGACACCGGACGTGGCATCGCGCGGGTCGCACCGGGCACGCGCGTACGCGTCGGGGCGGAGCAGGGCTCGGTGAAGCTGCGCGTCCTGGTGGGGCAGCTGCAGCTCGACGGCGAGGACGGACTGGTGACCGTGGGTGCGGGTGAGGACGTGACGGTGCGCGTGGGCGAGCTACTGCTCGATCCGCCCGAGCCCGCCGACGAGGCGGCCGCGCCTGTGGCCGTCGCCGTCGACGCATCGGTGGCCAACGCGCAGCCCGAGCCGCCCGTGGAGGCCGCAGACGACCCTGCCTCGCAGACATCGGAGCGCAACCCGTTCGACAGTCCGCCGCAGCGCATCGATCTGCGGCTCGTCCCCGGGGAGATCGCCATCGTTCACGATCCGTCGCCACCGACCGCGCTCGCGATCCCCGTGCCCTGTGCCGGTGAGGGCACGGTGGAGGTCGGGCGTGGCGTCGGCGATATGCTCGGCAGCGTCAAGCTCGCGGGCGAGGCCCGCCTGTCGCTCGGCGGCGGAGCCTACCGCTACCGGGTGCGCTGTGCGGAGGGCAAGGGTACGCGCGGACGCTTCATCGTCAGGAAGGACGCCGGCACACGCCGCCTACCGCGCACGCCACCGCGCGTCACCGTGGATGCCGACGGCCGCCCCTATACAGTTCGCTACCAGAACCTGCTTCCCGAACTCACCTTCGCGTGGCCGCGCGCTCCCAAGGCGAGCGCCTACGAGCTGCGCATCGTCCACGCGGGCAAAAAGCGCGTTCACAAGGGAAGCGGCCCGCGCATCGCGCTGGCGTCCGGCAAGGTCGGCGAGGGCACGCACCGCTTCACGTTCGCGGCCGGTGGTGTCTCGTCCAAGCAGGGCGTGCTGAAGGTCGCGTTCGACAACACGGCGAGCGCGGCTTACGTCTCGAGTCCCGTCGACGGTGCGGCGCGCGGCGGCGCCAAGACGTCCGTAGCGGGCGCGGCCCTCGCGGGCTCCCGGGTCTCCGTGGCCGGCGCCGCGGTCGCGACGAACCGCCAGGGGCGCTTCCGCTCGGACATCGTGGCCGATGGGGGCCAGGCCAGCGTCGCCATCCGTGTCCAGCACCCGTCGTCGGGGATCCACTACTACCTGCGCCACCTCGCGGAGTAGGTGCCGGGCCGACATCTGCGCGCGCACTCGCCACCGCGGGCGCGCGATGCAGCTGTGCTACGATCGCGCTGCCTCGATGGAACAGGGCAGCATCATCGGCGACCGCTACGTGCTGGAGCGCCACATTGGTGAGGGTGGCATGGCGACCGTGTGGCGCGCCCGCGACCGCACCCTGCGACGTTCCGTTGCGATCAAGTTCCTGTGGGCGCGCGAGCGCCGTGGGCAGAAGGACCTCGTCAAGGCGTTCCTGCGGGAGGCGCGCATCGCAGCATCGGTGCACCACGCCAACGTCGTGCAGGTGCTGGACTTCGGCCTGCACGAGGCGGACGTGCCCTACATGGTCATGGAGGCGCTCGAGGGCGAGACGCTGGGTGACCAGTTCAACGCGGGCGCGGTCTATTCGATGGAGCAGGTCCTGCACATCGCCGCCGGCACGCTCGAGGGGATCATCGCGGTGCACGAGGCGGGCATCGTCCACCGTGACCTCAAGCCCGAGAACATCTTCCTCGTCCCGCAGCGGCACCGCATGCAGCCGAAGCTGCTCGACTTCGGGATCTCCCGCGCGGTCGACAACAGCACGGGCCTGCGCTCGGCGGTCACCACGCAGGAGGGCAGGGTGATCGGCACGCCCGAGTACATGTCGCCCGAGCAGGCGCGCGGCGTCGCGGACGTGGACGCGCGCACCGACCTGTACAGCATGGGGGTCATCCTCTACGAGATGATCGTCGGCGACGTGCCGTACAAGGACCCGCACTTCGGCGACCTGATCATCAAGATCGTGCAGGGCGGCGCGCCGACAGTCGCCGACGTCGTGCCCTCGGTGGGCAGCGAGGTCTCGGAGCTCGTGGAGCGCTCGATGGCCCTCAAGCGCGAGGACCGCTTTCAGGACGCGGCCGAGATGTACGATGCGCTGCTCAAGGTCGCCGAACCGTTCGGCGGGACCCAAGCGGTGCTCGGGATGCCATCGCGCGTCGAGCGCGTCCGTGGAACCCAGTCGGGCCGGATGTCCACCACCGGCGACGATGGGCTGGAGATGCATCTGGGGCCGTCGGCGGGCGCCGGCCTCCACACGCAATCGGGTCCCCCGACGCAGCCGCCGCCGTCCGACGCCGATCTCGATGACCTGCCCGGAAATCTGTCGCCGTCAGGCGCGACCACCACCCCGGAGCCGACGGACATCCCCGCTCGCGCCGGCGGACCGCGCTGGGTGCCTGTGGTCGCCGTGCTTGCGGCGCTGGCCGCCGGTGCCGCTGTGGTGACCACCCTGCGGGAGCCGGCGGGCGAGCAGGAGCCGCGCTTCATCGTGGTGCAGGGCGCCCCGACGAAGGCCGAGTCCGCCCCGGAGCCTGCTCCCCCGGAGCCGCCGGTCGCTGCGGCCGCGCCTGCGGAGCCCGAGCCGCTGGCCGCCGAGGAGCCGCCCACCCCCGAACCGAAGGCGAAGCCAGCCAAGGCGCGAGCCGTGAAGAAGCCGGTCAAGGCGTCGCGCGCGCAGCTGCTAGCGGGCGCGTTCAAGCGACAAAAGTCTAATGTTGTCAAATGCTTACGGACGCACGGCGACATCGGGGAGGCGTCGATCTCCGTCCGCGTGCAGGTCAACACGGGCGGCAAGGTCGAGCTGGCCCAGGTGCTACCGAAGGCGGCCGCGGCCACGGCCGCCGGCAAGTGCGTCCAGCAGGCCGTAGGCGTCATGCGGTTCGGCGCCCAGCCGACCCCGGCCTCGTTCCGGGTGCCCCTCTACGTCACACACGGGGGCTGAGACCGGGGCGAGGGCCTTTGTTGCTTCAGTATACCTAGAAGTTTACATAAACAGCATCTTGGTGTAACTTTCCGTTGATGCTGTCGGTCATGCCCAGGACGGAGTGGACGCGGGACGGGGAGACCACCGACGGTGAGATCTCCGGCGTTCACGCGACCCCCGTGGCAGTCAAGGCAGCCGACCCCTCGGCGCTGATCCGCGTGGGCTTCGCATACGCCATCACGCTGATTCTCCTCGCGACGCTCGCCCCCTTCCGATTCTCTCTCGAGGCGCTTGGCTCGGCGGAGCTCGGCGAGCTCGTGATCCACCGCCGCGATCTGCTCCGCAACCTCGTGCTGCTCGCGCCGGTCGGCTTCCTGTACCGCCTGTGGGCCCCACGGCGCACGCGCTGGGGGCTCGACGCACTGCTGCTCGGCGCCGGCCTCAGCGTCGCGGTCGAGGCCTGCCAGCTGCTGCTACCGACGCGGAGCCCGAGCGTGCTCGACATCCTCTGCAACGCCGGCGGCGCCTGGGTCGGCGCTGACCTTGCGCGCCAGCTGCGGCCCTGGGTCTCACGCCAGCTCGCGTGGCAGCTCACCCACGGCTCGCCTCTTGGGCACGTCATGTTGCCGCTGAGCGTCTCTATCGTGGCCAGCGCGATGATCGACGTCCACCTCGACCGGCCCTGGATGGTCGCTCCGCTGGGACTCGCCGGTGCCATCGTGCTGTCGGCCCACTGGCGCCATGGGCAGGGCGCCGCGGGGCGGCTCAGCTTGCTCGGGCTGGCGGTCCGCGCGGCGGTCTGGATGGGGGTTTGCATGATGCCGCTGTGGACGCGCGAGCCTTTGATGCCGCTCGGATGTGCGCTGCTCACCGGCGCGGGCACCTACGCCGCTGGTCGCACGGGCGTGCCGGGCGCGAGCGGTCGGCGGTTCGAGCTGCCCGCCGTGCGCTGGGTGATGGCCGGTGTACTGGTGCACATGGCGATGACCGGCCTGCGCCCGCTGTACTATCTCTACATCGAGAGCGCGGTCGTGGTGCAGGGCCCCGGCAAGGAGCCGCTCGTGCTCATCGAGCACTTCTCGCTGCTCACCGTGGTCGGCTACCTCTCCGCGGCCTGGGTCGGTCGTCGCTTCCGGCGCGACCTCGGGCCGGTCGTCGTCGCGGTCGTCTCGGTCGGCCTCGTCGCATCCGTGCTCGGTCTCGCGCGGGCGCTCGCTCCCGGCGCCGGCGCGGCCTTCCCGGTGCAGCTCGCGGCGCTGCTCGCCGGGCTCTGGGGAGGGCTTCTGTACTGCGCCCAGCGCCAGCTCGCCCGCCACGCACGGCAGCCGCAGCGGTCGCCGGCGCTCTTCGCCATCACCTGAGTCGCCAAAAAAATACCGACCACCACGCACACCTGCCTCCACTGCAAGTTCAGGAGGCAGGTTGATGGCGATGTCGGATCCACTGTTGCAGGAAATTATCAATGGTCCCAAGCGTCTGCGCGCGGTCTGTCGGACCGCCGAGCGGGCCGAGATCGCCAAGGCGCTTATGGAAAACCGGCACAACCGGACCCATACGGCCGCGGCGCTGGGTATCTCGCGCCGCACGCTTCTCAACAAGATCAAGGAGTACGGGCTGACCCGCCGCGGCTGCGGCGACCATGTCGACCAGCCCGTCCTGATCTTCCAGACCCAGACAGCCTAGCGGTCGCGGCGGCCGTCCCCTGCGCGCGGGTTGTGGCCCTGTGCCTGGGCGTCTGGCGATTGTGCGCGTCGGTGCGCGATTTGTCCTCGGGCGCGGGCACCGGGTTGTAGGCTCGCGCCCATGGGCTACGCGTCGCTGCGAGCGTGCGTCGACGATCTGCAACGCGCCGGCCAGCTACGGGTCATCGAGGCGGAGATCGACCCGCACCTGGAGGCGGCCGAGATCCAGCGTCGGGTCTACGCGGCGTCGGGCCCGGCGCTCTATTTCGCCCACGTGAAGGGCAGCGAGTTCCCGATGGTGTCGAACCTCTTCGGCACCCTCGAGCGAGCGCGCCACATCTTCCGCGACGCGCTCCCGGGCGTGCGTGCGCTGATCGACCTCAAGGCGGATCCGTCGGCCGCCCTCAAGGCCCCGTGGCGCTACCTCGGCGTGCCGCTGGCGGCGCTCCACGCCCTGCCGCGTCGCGTCGGCGGCGGCCCCGTGTTCGCGAACGAGACGCGCATCGGCGCGCTGCCGCAGCTGGTCTCATGGCCCGACGACGGCGGCGCATTCATCACGCTGCCCCAGGTCTACACCGAGGACCCCGAGCGCCCCGACGCGATGGCGTCGAACCTCGGCATGTACCGCATCCAGCTCTCGGGTGGCCGCTATGCGCCGGACCGGGAGATCGGGCTGCACTACCAGATCCACCGCGGCATCGGTGTGCACCACGCGTCGGCCATGGCCCGCGGCGAGCGGTTGCCCGTCAACGTCTTCGTGGGCGGCCCGCCCGCGATGTCGCTCGCCGCGGTGATGCCGCTGCCCGAGGGGCTGCCCGAGATCGCGTTTGCCGGCGCGCTCGGGCGTCGCCGCCCGCGCATGGCCGAGCGGCCGGGTGGTGGTGGTCCGCGCGTCTACGTCGACGCCGACTTCTGCATCAGCGGCTACGTCGAGCCCGGGCACGTCGCGCCCGAGGGGCCCTTCGGTGATCACTTGGGCTACTACAGCCTGGTGCACGACTTCCCCGTGCTCACCGTCGAGCGCGTCTACCACCGCGCGGGCGCCATCTGGCCCTTCACGGCGGTGGGCCGTCCGCCGCAGGAGGACACCACCTTCGGCGCGCTCATCCACGAGCTGACCGGCCCGGTGATCCCGACGGTGCTGCCCGGCGTCGACGCGGTGCATGCGGTGGATGCCACCGGCGTGCACCCGCTGCTGCTGGCGGTCGGCTCCGAGCGCTACACGCCCTACGACGAGCCCGCGCGTCCGCAGGAGCTGCTGACGCAGGCCAACGCGATCCTCGGGCAGGGGCAGATGTCGCTGGCCAAGTACCTGATCATCGTCGCGCGCGGCGACGCGCCCGGACTCGACATCGAGGACGTGGGCGCGGTCCTGATGCACGCGCTGCGCCGCTTCGACCCGGCCCGCGACCTGCACTTCCAGACGTCCACCACGATCGACACGCTCGACTACTCCGGCAGCGGCCTCAACCAGGGCTCGAAGCTGGTGCTCGCCGCGGTGGGTGAGCCGGTGCGCGAGCTCGCGACCGAGCTGCCGGGCGACCTGTCGCTGCCCGACGGCTTCGGGGACGCGCGTCTGTGCATGCCGGGGGTCCTCGCGGTCGCAGCCCCCGCGCACTCGGCACAGCCCGACGCGGCGCAGCGCTACTGCGAGGCCGCGCGCGGCAAGGCGGCCGACAGTTTTCCGCTGATCGTGCTGTGCGATGACGCCGAGCTGTGCGCGCGCAACCTCGACAACTTTCTGTGGGTCACCTTTACGCGCTCCAACCCTGCGGTCGACGTGCACGGCGTCGGCGCGCGTACCGAGCACAAGCACTGGGGCTGCACCGGCTCGCTGGTCATCGATGCGCGCGTCAAGGCGCACCATGCGCCGCCGCTGGTCGAGGACGCCGCCGTGAGCGCGCGCGTGGATGCGCTCGCTGCCGCAGGGCAGCCGCTCCACGGTCTCTTCTAGCGGCTGCTGTTTGCGCCGGGGCAGGTGGATGCGCGGACCGCTGTCCCAAAAAGAGAAAGAGCCGGCGGACTTGCGTCCGTCGGCTCTCGCACGTCTCGCAGCGCGGGATGCTCAGGCGGGGCGAACGTTCTCTGCGCGGGGGCCCTTCGGTCCCTGGCCCTCGGTGAACGAAACGCTCTGGCCCTCGCGAAGGTCGTCGTACTGCACGCCGTCCACGGCTGACATATGAAAAAAGATGTCCGTTCCGGAGCCGGTGTCGATGAATCCGAAACCCCTATCGGTAAGACGCTTGATAGTACCTTCTGCCATGTTCTTGTCCCTGCTCGAGTAGGCGCGGGCGTCCCGCGAGGGAGCTGAATACCCCGATTGGGAGCTGCATGTCCAGTCACCACCCCAGGGCACGAGGCGGCGCAATGCACTGCGGATAGGCGCAGGAGTCAGTCCTCCGACAGCAACTCACAGAGTCGCCTGAGGGTAGCTGAGGTCACTTCGAGATCGGCCTCGTCGAGGCGACGGGCGTCGCGGTTGTTGCGGCGCGCGAGCTCGCTCGAGATGGCGTCGTCGACGCGGCGGCCCTCGTCGGTGAGCTCGACGATCGGCGATGTCCGGTGGTCGCGGTTGTCGACCAGCACCGCCAGCTCATCCTCGAGCAGCTGGTTGACCACCTTCTGGACGCCCTGGCGCGTCAGTCCCATGCGGCGCGCGATCTGCGGCACCGTGAACGTGTCGCAGCCTACCGCTGTGCTGCCCGAGGGCGATCAGGTGCGGCCGCGGTTGTGGTCTTCGGCGCGGCTGTACGCGGTGTAGGCGCAGATCAGGTGGAACGGCCAGCCGAAGAGCCCGGCGGAGGTGATCCAGAAGCCCGGCGTGATGATCAGCCAGAAGATGCCGCGCAGGAAATCGCCGTTGTAGATCTGCCCGAAGCCGGGCGCGATCAGGCTCAGGATCCCAGCTGCCCCGGGGTTCTTCGTCGATCGCCGTGAGAGCCCGCTCATCCCCTTGCTATAGCCGGCGCCCGTCGCCGCAGCAAGCCGGCTCAGCGGCGGCGGCGCCGCGCGAACATCGCGAGCGTCGCGATCAGGCTCAGTGCGCCGGGTGCATCGCCGACGCGCGAATACAGCGTGTCGGTGTCGAGCAACGCGACCTCGGCGTGGATGCGCGCGCGCGCGAACGTCTTCGCCTGCGCGATCGTGCGGCCGAGCGGATCGACGATCGCGCTGACGCCGCTGTTGGTCGCGCGCACCAGCGTGCGGTGGTGCTCCACAGCACGGAACTTCGCGAGCGCCAGGTGCAGCCACGGCGCGTTGGTGTCGCCGAACCACGCGTCGTTGGTCAGGTTGGCCAGCAGGTTGGGGCGCCCCCTGCGGACGGCATCGCGAACCAGCGCCGGGACGACGTCCTCGTAGCAGATGAGCGCCGAGATACGGAACGGGCCGACGCGCAGCGCATCGTGCCCCTGGCCCGCGCTGAAGCGCCCGGAGCGCGGCGAGAGGCTGCGCAGTGCGGGCACGCTCTCCTCGAGCGGCAGGTACTCGCCGAAGGGCAGCAGATGGCGCTTGTCGTAGCGGCCCACCAGCTTGCCGTCGGCGTCGGTCAGCAGCGCGGTGTTGTACTTGCGCGACCGACCGTCGACCTCGCGGCGATCCACGGTGCCCAGCAGCAGCGGCGTGGACAGGCCCGCGTGGGTCTTCTTGGTGTCGCGCACGCGCTGCACCGACGTCTCCGGCCATACGAGCAGATCGGGCTGCACCTCCTTCTCGAGGGCGCGCGACGAGTGATGGTGGCGCAGGTAGTACTTGCGGCGCTTCTTGCGCTTATCGAACATGCCCGCGTTGGCCTGGGCCACGCCGACGACGGCGTGCGGTGCGTCGGCCATGCGCCGCTCGACCTCGTCGATGCGGTAGCCGCCGTAGAGCAGCACCGCCACCCAGGTGACCGCGCCGGCCAACGTCAGGGCACGCGGGAAGGCGCGTCGTCTGCGCGACCAGCCGATCAGCTCGTGGACGGCGCCGCTCGCGAGCACGATCGCCATCGACAGCAGGCCGGGGCCGCCGAGGTCGACGATCTGCAGCGCGTGCGTCTGGTCGTGCAACGCGTTGGCGAGGTAGTCGTGGAAGATGCGCGGGTAGACGAGCTCCGTGGTGGCGAACGCGACCGGTGCGCACGCGCCCACCTGCAGACCGCGCGCCCGCGCCTGGCGTAGCAGCCATACGAAGAGTACGAGCTGGCCGCCCTGCAGCGCGCACAGCAGGAGCGTCACGAGTGCGCACACGGCGATGGGCAGGGCCGAGAAATTCTGCAGCGTCTCGAGCAGGAAGTAGCCGCGCCCGAGGTTCGCGATCAGCCCGCCGAGCGCTGCGCCCCACAGCGCTGCGCTGCCGGTGGGGGCCAGCTCCACGCACTGCAGTAGCGGCACGAGCGCGAGCAACGCGAGCGGCCACAGGCCGAAGTCGGGGAAGGCCAGGCAGTAGAGGCTGCCGGAAAGTGCCCCGAGTGCCGCGCATCGAATGCCCATGGCGCGTCCGTAGCAGAGTTCGATTGGGCGTCTGGCGAAAAACAGCCAATCCGTACTTGACACCATTTACTGTTACAGTTAGGGTCTCTATCACTGTAACAGTTTTGTTGCAGTGATAACCCAAGGTAGTTCAAATGTCTGAAACTAATACAGAAACAGCATCCGAGCGGCGTCGACGCAGGCGCCGAGCGCGGGCCACAGCGCGTTCAGACGCACGGGCCTCTGCGCGCGAGTGGAAGGCCATCGGGCGCAGCTGGCAGCAGCTGGGAACCCAGCTCGGCGAGTTCGGCATGACCGCCGGCGTCGACGGGATGCGCGCGGCCGCCGATGCGCTGACGTCGCTGGCCGACCAGATGCGAGAGCGCGCCGAGCGCGCGGATGACCCCGACGCGCCGGTGCATGTCGAGGCACGCGTGGTCGCCGACGACGAGCAGACCAGCCGCCGCCGCCGTCGCCGCCGACACCGCGATCGCACGACCCCGTCCACACCGGCACCCGCGGCCAGCTGCTAGTCGGTGTGAGTCGCCCTCGGGTCGCCGGCGCGCGACAGGTGCTCGCCTAGCCGCCGCAGCGCGCGGGCCGCATCCACGTCGAACTCCACCGACAGGCCTGCCGCCCCGAGCGACAGCGCGGCATCGCAGCTCGCGGTCACCGCGCGGTTGCTGGCGTCATCCGCGCCCACGGCCCCGGCCATCGAGACCACGGCGACCCCGGCAGCGCGGCCCTCGGCGATGGCCGCGAGCTCCACCGTCCCCGGTGCGCTCCGCACGCCGAGCACGACCTGCTGGTTGCCGCCGCCGCGGATGCGAGCCGCCGCCCGCAGCCATGCCTCCGCGGAGCAGCCGGCGTCGCGCCACAGCAGCACCGGTCGGTCGACACGGCCGAGCTGGTCGAGCAGCGCCACGTCGTCGATCGCCGCCGGCGGCACCTCCAGCAGGTGCACGTGCCGCGCAACCGTCGCCACGTCGTCGGCGCGGGAGATGGTGGTGGCGAGCTCGAGACCGACCCCCTGCGCGACCTCGCCGAGCTGTGGAAGTCCTTCCAGGCCGATGCCCGCGAAGGCACCCGGCGCCGTGGGCGTCGTGCGGTAGGCACCGCACAGCACGTCGACCCCCGCACGGCGTGCGGCGCGCGCACACGCGACCATGTGGTCGCGGCTGCCGAACACCGCCGGACCCGCCAGCAGCAGTGGCCGGCTGCCGTCGAGGGTGTGGGCGCCCACCGTCACGACCGTCGTGACCGTTGTGGGGGTGTCGGCGCCGTCGGCGCCGTCGGCACTGTCCGTGCGCTGCGGCTCGCTGCGGCGCGGTTGCTGCGGCTCCGCGGGCAGGCCCGCCCGCGTAGTGCGTGCCGGGTAGGAGCCGAGCACCTTCAGGAACTTCGTGTGCTCGGAGAGCTCGTCGAGCGCCTGCTGCACCACGGCCACCGCGCGGTTGCCCTCGAAGTCGACGTAGAAGAGGTACTCCCACGGCGAGCCGGCGCGTGGGCGCGACTCGAGTTTCGTGAGGTTGAGCCCGCGCTGCGCGAGCACGTTGAGGCACTGCAGCAGCGCGCCCTCGCGGTGTGCCGTGGCGAAGATCAGCGACGTCTTGCATGCGAGGCGCGCGTCGTAGGCGATCGGCTCGCGGCTGATGACCATGAAGCGCGTGTAGTTGTGCTTCTGGTCGGCGATGTCGCGCTCGACGATGTCGAGGCCGTAGAGCTCCGCGGCCTGCTCGCTTGCGATGGCGGCCTGGCTTCCGTCGTCGTCGTCGCGCACCTTGATGACAGCCATCGCCGTGTCCGTGAACGCCTCGGCGGTGCAGTCGCCGAGGCCGCGGATGAAGTCGGCGCACTGTGCCAGGCCCTGCGGATGCGAGTAGACGCGTCGGATCGCATCCCGGCGCGTGCCGGGCAGGGCGACCAGGCAGTGCCTGACGCGCAGCACCTCCTCGCCGACGACGTGCAAGTCGGTGTGCGCGAGCAGGTCGTAGGCCTCGTTGATGGAGCCCGCGGTGGTGTTCTCGATCGGCAGCATTGCGTAGTCCGCTTCGCCCCTGCGCACCGCCTGCAGGATGTCCGCGAACGAGTCGTGACCGGTCGTCGTCAGCGCGACCCCGCGCGGGCCGAAGTGCTTCTCGGCGGCCATCTTGCTGTAGGAGCCATCGGTGCCCTGGTAGGCGACCGTCACCGCGTGCGGTGTGCCCTGTGCGGGCGCCTGCGCCTGCGTTAGCTGCTCCTGCTGATAGCGGACCGACTGCTCGAGCACCTGCCGGAACAGCCGCGTCACGAAGTAGCCGTCGAGTCCGCGCGCATGGGCCAGCTGCTCGAGGTGGGCGAGCTGCTCGCGCTCGCGTGCGAGGTCGCGCAGCGACTGGCCGCCGTCGATCTTCAGCGCCGCCACCTCCCGAACGACCTCGTGCCGCTGTGCGAGCGCCTCGAGCAGCTGCTCATCGATGGCGTCGAGACGGCGCCGAATGTCGCTCAGGTCGGAGCCCACGTTGTCGCGATCCATGGCATAGATCCCCACCCTTGACCAATTCGCGAGCGGAACGTCTCGGCGCGACGAGTCAGCGGTAGCTCAGCGTCAATGCGACGACGCCGGAGATAACGAGACGCGGTCCGATGTTGTCGCCCTCGCCGTATGGCATCTCCATCGCGAGCACCGAGCCGGTGACACCGAAGCCGCTGCGCTGGCTCATCCACCAGAGCTTCCCGACGGACAGGTGCAGCCCCGCGCCCACGCCCGTGGTGTCGACGTCCGCGATCTCGACATCCAGAAATCGGTAGGCGCCCTCTTCCACGCTCGACGACGCCATGCCGATGGCCGCCGAGAGATACACGTTCTGCGGCATGACCCAGTACGTCACGCCAACGCCGACGTTGACCGCGGTGAACGCAACCGACTCGAACAGCGTGCTCTCGGCCTCCGACGCATGGAAGATCGTCAGGTCGAGGTTCAGGGCGAGCGACTCGGTGACCATCTCGCCGACGGCGATGTTGTACTGCAACCCGCCGCCGGAGATCTCGCTCTCGCCCCCGTCGAGCGACTGGTACGCGTAGATGCCACCGGCGCCGAGCGAGAAGCGGAACTGCGGCCCCTCGTGGACGTGCCGCGGCGCGCGCCTCGGTTTCCGCTGCCGGCTGCGTCGTGGCGCGCGTCGCTCCCCGTCGTCCGCGGCTGCGTTTGCTGTCTGGGCTGCGGCCACGCCTGGCGCGGTCGCTCCAGAGCCGAGTGCGAGGAGCGCGGCGAGCGCGAGTGATGCAGCGGTTGTGCGCCGGCGATCCACGCCACCACGATACACCAGCCCAGACATGCTGGCAGGTCGGTGACGAAGGGCTTTCGGTTCAGTGTGCCGTGAATTGGGTTCGCGGACGGCGTCCGAGTGCCGAGGAAACATGAGTGTGTTCGCAGCGGACTTGGACGGCCGTGCGCGGCCCAAAGCGCGGTGCGATGGGCGGAATGACTTCTTCACCGACATGCTAAGGGGTGGGTGTCGCCGCATCGCGCGGGATGCCCGCGTCGCGGGTGGGTTCGCGACTCGCCGCCGGCTTTGGCTCCCGCTTGCCGGCAGCGGCCAGCTCGACGAAACGCCTGCCGGTGACCGCTGCGGGGCGCCTCCGCAGCGTCAGCGTGCCGTCGCCGATCTGCCCGTCGTTCGCGCCCCAGCACAGCACTCTGCCGTCGAGGGTCGCCGCGCAGCTGTGCATGCTGCCCGCGGCGATGTGCCGGGCCGCCGGCAGCTTCTCGACCGGGGTCGGCTTGCGGCGGTCGCGCCGGGTCCCGTCGCCGAGCCGCCCGTCGTTGTTGTCGCCCCAGCACAGCACGCTGCCGTCGCTGCGCAGGGCGCACGTGTGTCGTTCGCCGACGGAGAGCTGTGCGACGTCGTCGAGCACCGGCTGCGGCCGCGCGTGGTCGTCCCGGTCGCCGCTGCCAAGTTGGCCCGCCTCGTTGCGGCCCCAGCACAGCAGCTTGCCGGTGCGGGTGCGCGCACAGGTGTGGAACTCGCCGGCGTCGATCTGCACCACATCGTCGAGGCCCTCCACGCGCACCGCGGCGGGGCGGTCCTCCGTACTGCCGTCGCCGAGCTGTCCGTAGCGGTTCATCCCCCAGCAGTGCACGTGCCCGTCGCGGCCGAGCGCGCAGCTGTGGCCGTTGCCCGCGGCCACCGAGGTCACCTCGCCCGCGTCCGTCGGAAGCGGCACCGGCACCGGCGTCTGGCTGCGCTCAGTGGTCGCATCGCCGAGCTGTCCGCGGGTGTTGGCGCCCCAGCAGCTCACGTGCCCGCCCTCGTGCACCGCGCAGCTGTGGTTGGACGCCGTGGCAAGGTGCGTGACGCCTTGCAGGCCGGTGACCACGCTGACGTCACCCGTCTTCGGTGGCCGCTCGAGCACCGCGCCATGTTGCCCGCGCTCGCCAAAGCAGCTCACGCGCCCGTCGTCCCCGAGCGCGCACGTGTGGTAGCGCCCCGCGACCACCTGGCGCACGCCGTTCAGCTCGGTGGGCGTCGCGACGCGACGTACGCGCGCCTGCGGCAGGCCGAGCTGCCCGGCGCCGTTGAGGCCCCAGCAGAAGAGTGCGCCGCTCGCGGCCAGCCCACACGTGTGGCTACCGCCGGCGGCGAGCGAGACGATGCCGAGGCGACAGCGGCCCTGCAGACAGCCCCCGCCCTCGGGACAGGCCTGGTCGCATCCGCCGCAGTGAGCGCGGTCGTCAGCCAGCCTGACCTCGCAGCCGTTGTCGCGCAGGCCGTCGCAGTCGCCGGTGCCAGTGTCGCACTGCAACGGTGGCGCCGGCGCGGCCGCTTGGGCCGCCGCGTGCGCCGGCGCTGGCTGCTTGACGGCTGCCGGGTCGGTCGGTGTGGCGCGCGTGGTCTGCGGTGGCGGCGCCTCGCTGTGCTGGGTGCAAGCGGTCACCAGCGTGAGCAGCAGCGATGCCGTCGCCCTCATCATGGCTCCAGGATCAACTTGCCGACGGTCGCCCGCGATGACAGCGCCTGCAGGGCGTCGGCGGCCTGTCGCAGCGGGTAGCGGGCGGAGATGGCGACCTCGATGTCGCCGCGCGCGTGCATCGCGAGCAGCGCGTCCATGCTGGCGCGTAGCTTGCCGGGCGCGTGCTCGCGGTACGCGTGGATGTGCAGGCCGGTGATGGCGATGTTCTTGAGCATCACGCGGTTGAGCTTCACCTCGGGGATGGTGCCGGAGGCGAAGCCGATGATCACGATGCGCCCGTCGAAGGCGATGCACTTGGTCGACAGGTGAAACGTCTCGCCGCCGACCGGGTCGTACACGACGTCGGCGCCGCGCCCGTCGGTCAGGGACAGCACCCGGGTCTGCCAGCCGTCGTCGCGGTAGTTGATGCCCTCGTCCGCGCCGTGCCTGCGAGCGAGCGCGAGCTTTTCATCGCTGCTGGCGGTCGCGATCACGCGCGCGCCCAGTGCCTTGCCCACCTGCACCGCCGCGAGTCCCACGCCGCCGGCCGCCGCATGCACGAGCAGCGTCTCCCCGCGCGCCAGGTGGCCGCGCTCGACCAGGCCGAGGTATGCAGTCTGGTACGCGACGCCCAGCGCCGCGGCCTGCTCCATCGCCATCCCATCGGGCACTGCATGGACGCGTGCCCGTGCCGCCACGACGACCGACGCGTAGCCGCCGAAGGGCAACATGGCGACCACCGCCGTCCCGGGCTCGAGATCGTCGACGCCCTCGCCGACGTCTCGCACGGTCCCCGCCACCTCGCTTCCCGGTGCGAAGGGCAGCTCGGGCTTGAACTGGTACTTGCCCTGCCCGATCAGGATGTCGGCGAAGTTGCAGCTGATCGCGCGCACGTCGATCCGCACCTCCCCGGGTCCCGGGAGGGGGTCCGGTAGCTCGACTTCGGTGATCGTCTCCGGTCCCCCGAGTCGCTCGAAGCGCATCTGCAGCATGGGCGCAGTATAGGAGAGCCGGCCGCGTTTCGGGACCCACTCGGCGGATTGTCGCGGGCGGTTGTCACGTGCAAGCCCGGTGCAGATTTGATAAGCCGGGGCTCGGGACCTTTGAAAGGTGGGAGCGATGGAGTTTTCGCAGTTGGCATCGGAGTCGCGTCACGCGGTGGCGATCATCGGGGGCGCGGTGTCCGGCTCGGAGGCCGCCCTCGCATGCGCCGGCCGCGGGATCCTGGCGATCGTCATCGAGCAGAACCCACGCCCCTACGGCAAGATCGAGGACGGTCTGCCGCGCTGGCACGACAAGCTGCGCGACAAGGAGTACGCGCGCATCGACGACAACTTCGACCGCGAGGGCGTGCTCTTCGTCCCGAACACGCTGGTGGGCAAGGACGCGGACCTGCTCGAGATGGCGCGCGACTGGGGCCTGTCGGCGGTGCTGCTCGCCAACGGTGCCTGGCGCGATCGTCCCGTGGGCGTCGAGGGGCTCGACGAGTACGTCGGCAAGGGTCTGCTCTACCAGAACCCCTTCGTGCACTGGTTCAACCACTACGAGGACACCGGCTACGACGGGCCGCAGTACGAGGTGAAGGACGACGCGATCGTCCTGGGCGGCGGACTCGCGTCGGTCGACGTGGCGAAGATCCTCAACCTCGAGCTCTACCGCGCCGCGCTGCGCGAGCGCGGCATCGAGGTCTCCGTCGTGGACATGGAGCACAAGGGCATCCCGGCGACGCTTGCGAAGCTTGATCTCACGCCGGAGGCGCTGGGGGTGAAGGGCTGCACGCTGTACTACCGCCGGCGCGTCATCGACATGCCCGTGGCGTTCCCGAAGGGCGACACGCCGGAGGCGCTCGAGAAGGTCAGGGGTGTGCGTCAGAAGATGATCGGCATCCTCGCGAAGAAGTACCTCATCCGGGTGCAGGAGCTGCACCGCGCGGTCGGTGCCGTCGTGCGCGACGGCCAGCTCGTGGGGCTCAAGTTCCGCCGCACCGAGAACATCGACGGCAAGGTGACCGACGTCGAGGGCAGCGACTACGAGGTCGAGTCGCCGCTCACGGTCAGCTCCATCGGCAGCGTGCCGCAGGGCATCGAGGGCGTGCCGATGCGCGGGGAACTCTACGACTACGCCGACTGGGACACGGGCGTCGTGCGTGGGCTGCCGGGCGTGTTCGGGCTCGGCAACGTGCTGACCGGCAAGGGCAACATCAAGGACAGCCGCATCAACTCCCAGGACATCAGCCAGCAGGTGATGGAGCGCTACCTGGGCCTGTCTCCCTCCGGCGATGATCTGATGGACGGTGCCCACGAGAGCGCTGCTGCGAGCGGCGAGGCTGCGGCCGAGAGCGCCATCCGACGGGCGAAGACGACACCCGAGCAGCTGGGCAAGATCCTCGACTTCGTCAAGTCGCGCTGGGAGGCCACCGGCTACACCGGCGACTACCGCGGCTGGGTCAAGCGCTAGGCGGCCAGGCAGTCAGGCCGCCGCTGGATCTCCGGGCGGCCGCGCTGTACACCGCGGCGGTGGGCATGCACGTCGGTCAGATGCTGCGCCAGGGCGCGCTCGCGTTTCCAGAGCGCGTGGCCGTGGTGGAGCGGATCGGCGGGCAGCGCCGCGAGCTGAGCTATGCGGAGCTCGACCTCGGCGCGTGTCGGGTGGCGGCGGCGCTGCGTGCGCAGGGTCTCGCCGACGGAGACCGGGTTGCGCTGTCGGCTGCCAACAACGCGAGCTTCATGGCGAGCTGGTTCGGTATCCTCTATGCCGGTTGCGCGGTCGTGCCGGTGCCGGTGCTGAGCGCAGCGCCCGAGCTCGCCCACCGCCTGACGCATGCCGGCTGCCGCTGCATCCTCGTGGACGAGGCGCGGCGCGGCCTCGCCGATGCTGCGCTCTCGCTCTGCGCGTTGCAGCTGCCCATACTCGACTGCAACGCGCTCCCGCTCGAGGGCGAGGCGCTTGACGCACCGCGCGACGCGGCGCCCGCGGACACGGCGATGGTGCTCTATACGTCGGGCACGACGGGCACCGCCAAGGGGGCGGCGATCCCCCACGCCTCGCTCTTCGCCCACACGCTGGTGCTGTCTGCCCGCGGTCTCGGATTGACGGCCGACGACCGCGTGCTGGGCGTGCTGCCGATGACCCACAGCTACGGTTGCCGCATGCTCATGCTCGCGACCTTCCACGCCGGTGCGCGCTGCGTGCTCATGGATCGATTCGGTGCTGGCACGTCGTTCGAGGTGATGTGCGAGGAGGGCGTGACGTGGGTGCCGGCGGTACCGACGATGTACGCCGCCTGGGGCAACCACGTGGCGGGGCCGCCGCCGCCCGAGCTGCGCTGGTGCATGTGCGCGGGTGCACCGCTGCCGGACGAGACGGCTCGCCGCGCCGAGGCCCGCCTCGGCGCCGAGGTCAGGCAGGGCTTCGGCATGACCGAGGCGACCATCTGCACGCTCAACGCACCGCCGGACGCGCGCGTGCTAGGCAGCGTGGGCAAGCCCGTCTGGGGCGTCGAGGTGCGCGTCGTCGATGACGCGGGCGCGGACTGTGCACCGGGCGCCGACGGCCAGGTCGTCGTGCGCGGGCACAACATGATGAGCGGCTACCTGGACGATCCGGAGGCGACCGCCGAGGCCCTGCGCGACGGCTGGATGCACACCGGCGACGTGGGTCGCTTCGACGCCGAGGGGAGGCTGTCGATCGTCGACCGCCTCAAGGACATGATCATACGCGGCGGCAACAACGTGTACCCGTCGGAGGTGGAGGCCGCACTCTGCCAGCACCCCGCGATCGCGGAGGCCGCGGTCGTCGGCCGGCCCGATGACTACTACGGCGAGGAGATCGTCGCGGTGCTGGTCCTGCGCGATGGCGAGACCCTCGACGCGGCGCAGGTGCGGGCGTGGACGGCCGAGCAGGTTGGGCGCACGAAGCTTCCGCGCGAGGTCGCATTCGTGGATCGCCTTCCGGTCGGGCCTTCCGGTAAGGTCCTCAAGAGAACGCTGCGCGACCAGTTGGTCGCCGGCACGCTGTCGACCGAGAAGGTCGAGAAGGGTTAGCCGATGGTGCTTGCGAAGGCGGTGACGATCGACGGGAAGGGTGGCCCCGAGGTGCTGTCCATCGGGGAGCTGCAGGTCGAGGACCCCGGTCCCGGTGAGCTGCTCGTCGAGGTGGCGGCTGCGGGTCTCAACCGCGCCGATACGCTGCAGCGCCGTGGCTTCTATCCGGCACCGCCCGGCGCGCCCGCGCAGGTCCCGGGGCTCGAGTACGCGGGCACGGTGGCCGCCATCGGCTCGGGTGTCACCGACCACGCGGTGGGCGACCGCGTGATGGGCATCGTGGCCGGCGGTGGTATGGCCACGCACCTGACGGTGCACGCGCGCGAGGCGATCGCCGTGCCCGACTCGATGACGCTGAGCGATGCGGGTGCAATCCCGGAGGTCTTCCTGACCGCGTACGACGCGCTCAACCTGCAGGGCGGCATGTCGATGGGCAACCGCGTGTTGCTGCACGCGGTAGGCAGCGGCATCGGTACCGCCGCCATGCAGCTGGCGGCGGCGACGGGGGCGAGCGTCATCGGCACATCGCGCTCCGCCGACAAGCTCGAGCGCTGCGCCAAGCTCGGCGCGCTGACGCCGATCCACGTGCAGGACAAGCGCTTTGCCAAGCAGGTGCTCGAGGTGACGGGCGGCGCGGGCGTCGACCTGGTGCTCGACACGGTGGGCGCCGCGTACCTGGCCGACAACATCAAGGCGCTGTCTGTCGGCGGGCACGTGGTGGTGATCGGCCTGCTCGGCGGCGCGACCGCGGAGCTGCCGATGGGCTTGCTGCTCGCCAAGCGCGCGAGCATCACCGGGACCGTGCTGCGCAGCCGCCCGCTCGAGGAGAAGGCGAGCCTTGCCCAGTCCTTCTCGCGTGAGGCAATGCCGCTGTTCGCCACCGGCCAGCTGCAGCCGGTCGTCGACCGCGTCATGCCGATGGAGGAGATCGGCGACGCCCACGCGTACATGGAGAGCGATCAGAGCTTCGGCAAGGTCGTGATGACCTGGTGACTTGTGACTGAGCGGCGGGGCGGAGCGCCGGTGCTCCGCTCAGTACATGCTGCCGATCGCCTCGAAGAGGCTGAACATCGCCGCCTGCTTGGGGTGCAGCAGGTACACGAACGAGTTCATCGCGTTGTAGAGCAGCGCCCCGAGCGCCGCCATGAGCACCGCCGGCCGCGCCGCAAGCTCCATCGCGGACAGCGCACTGCCCAGCAGCAGGTAGGCGGGCGGGATGGCCATGATCACGTAGCGCATCTGGTAGCTGTGGCCGCCGATGGCGGTCAGCAGCGTGAAGGCCAGCAGGATGCCGAGCATCCAGCCCCAGCCGAGCTTCTCGTGGAAGCCGAGCGTGTGCCGCGCGGTGACCACCCGATAGAGCGGCAGCAACAGGAAGGGGCAGATCAGCGCGAACTGCGAGAAGAAGTAGTGAACGGGCCGCTCCACCATCATCTTCACGAACGGGTTGTGCTCGAGCGCGTGCGCGTCGGGGCCGATCCACGTCGGGTGCAGCGTGCCGTAGTGGCCGTGGAACACGACGAACCACGGAAGGATCAGCAGCACGCACGGCAGCCCTGCGTAGAGCAGGTAGGGGCGCAGGGCCGACAGTTCGGACAGCCCGTGCTCGCGGAGGTAGAGGGCGAGGAAGACAGGCAGCACGAACACGGCGGGCAGCTTCGTGAGGATGGCCAGTCCCATCACGATGCCCGAGGCGATCAACAGGCCGCGTGATGGCCCGTCGCGCCCCGTGCGGATCGCGGCGAGGAAGAGCGCCGGCGCGAGCGACGTCGTACCCGCCAGCATCGAGTCGAGCCAGATCTTCTGGCTGACGAAGTGGGTGAGCGGATCGAGCACACAGCACAGCAGCGTCACGCTGACGGTGGCGACGGCAGCGGAGCCCAGCAGCAGGCGTAGCCACAGGAAGATCGCGGCGAGCAGCACCAGGTGACCGAGCCACGCGATGACGACTGCGGCCGAGTCCCCGAAGGTGCCCATGATCGGGATCATCAGCGCCACGCCCAGCGGTGGGTGATGGAAGAAGGGCTTGTCGTAGATGCCCGGCGGCAGGTGCTCGAGCACCGCGGTGCCCTGCAGGCTGTAGCTGCCGTGGTCCCGCAGGTTCTTGGCGACCGCCAGGTAGATCTGCTCGTCCCCCTCGTTGTGTGTGTGCCCGAGCGAGGGGAGCTTGAAGACGAGGAAGACGACCGCCAGCAGGCCCGCGATCGGGAGGTACGCTCTGAGCTCGTTGCGGGGCATGGCGTGGTGTGCGGAGGCGGCGTGGACCTACGGCGGCGCCGACCGGCAGCGGCGCGGGCGCCCGCTCAGCTGCGATGATACATGCGGCGCCGTCGTTCGACGAAGTAACGGGCGCCGCCGCCGCGGGCCGGGCGCGCCAACTTTACACTTCTTTACCGCGCAAACACGGGCACTTCACCCGGGGCCGACATGCTGCGGACATCCACCCCCACGGAGGTATCCCGATGCAGCCCACCGAGCACGCGACCCCTGCAGCACCGAACCAGGCCCCACGTCCATCGTTCGTCGATCACTTCCAGCGCTACGACCGGATGATGCAGCCCTTCGACGCCCGGCTCATCGAGGCGGCCGCGCTGCAGCGCGGGCAGCGCGTACTCGACGTCGGCTGCGGTGCGGGCACGACGAGCCTGTATGCCGCGCAGCAGGTCGGCGGCGACGGTGAGGTGCTCGGCATCGACGTCGACGCGCGTGCGGTGCGGGTCGCGCAGCAGCGCGCACGCCGCGCCGGCTGCCCGCAGGTGCGCTTCGAGCGCTCGGATGCGGCGACGGTGGCGCTTCCGGGTGGCGCCGATGCGATCGTGAGCCGCTTCGGGACGCTCCACTTCGAGGATCCCGTCGCGGCCCACGACAACCTGCGTCGCGGGCTGCGCCCTGGCGGCCGGCTGCACTTCGTCTGCGCTCGCGCGGCCGAGTACAACCCGTGGGCGAGCGTGCCGTCATCCACGCTGTTGCAGCTGGCCGGGCTGCCGGCGTCGCTGCCGACCGGTGGACCCTTCACGCTCTCGGACTCGGCGACCATCCGCCGCATCCTCGAGGACGCGGGCTTCGAGCGCCCGCACATCCGCAGCATCGATCACGATCTGTACGTCGGCGCCGATGTCGATGATGCGCTGGAGTTCTTCTTCGATGCGGATGGCGACAAGGTCGGCTGGCTGCTCGAGAAGGTCGGCTACCGGCGCGCCACCGACGCCCTGCGCACTGCGCTGCGTCCCTACGCTCACCGCGACGGCGTGTGGATGCCCGGCTCGGCGTGGCTCGTCAGCGCGCGCCGCGCCACGTGACCCGCCGCTGCATCACGCGGGCTGTGGGCTCTCGTGAGCTGACCGGGACCGTCGCGGCCGGCCGCCCCACAGCGCGCACGCCACGTTGACGCACAGCCCCCACACGCCGGCGTGGATGCCAAGGGGCTTCGCGGGCACAGCGTCCGTCATGCCAGAGGCGAGCAGCAGGCCGCACGTGACCGCGAGTCCCGCGGCGATCCCCCAGCCCACGTCGCGTGCGCGCAGGCGCTTGATGTGCAGCCCGAGGAAGATCGCGGGCGCGGCCTGTACGAGCACCTCGAGCTTGATCTCGGTCAGGCGCCACAGGGTCTGGGGCAGCTCGATGGCGAGCGCCGCCAGCACCGCCATCAGCGCCCACGAGAAGCGCTTGCCGAGCGCCGTCAGCCGGGCCTGCGGCGTATCGGGCCGCACCCGCGCATACAGGTCCTGGGTGACCAGTGACGAGATCGCCAGCAGCGCCGAGTCGACCGTCGACATGATCGCCGATAGCAGTGCGCAGACCAGCAGCACCACGAGTGGACGCACGCCCGCGACCTGCTCGCCGAGCTGGCCCAGGACGTGGAACACGATCTGCTCGCTGTCGGTGCGCGACAGGTCGGGGAAGTGCGCTGCGCCGATGTAGCCCACGCCGATCATCGGCAGCGTCGTGATGAAGGGCATCAGCAGCATGAGCTGCATGGAGCGGCGCAGGGTGCGAGCGCTGCGCGCCGCGTAGATGCGCTGGATCGCGTGCGGGTAGATCGCGACGCCGAACATCACGAGCACGAGCGTGCTCAGCCACCCCACACGCTGGGCTGCGCTGGGCGCCTCGAAGAACTCGGGGTGCTGCGTCTGCAGCAGCGCCATGCTGTCTCCCACGCCGTAGTGCGCAGCGATCGTGACGAATGCTGCAGCGCAGCCGACGCTGAGCACGGTCCCCTGGAGGGTGTCGGTCCAGGCCACGGCACGCAGGCCTCCGAGCGTCTCGTACAGGACGATCAACACCGACAGTCCCAGGATGCCGCTGGCGAATCCGATGCGTCCCCCGGAGGCGGCCTCGATCACGTAGCCGATGGCCTTGAGGTTCGACAGCACGTAGGCCGCGAGCGCGAAGATGAACACCGCGCTGCTCCAGATAGTCAGCCGAGTCGAGCCGTAGCGGTGCTGGATGAAGTCGCCGACGGTGATGAAGCCGTGGCGCTCCGAGAGCCGTCGCAGGCGCGGGGCGATGATCAGGTAGCCGCCGATGATCGAGCAGCCGAAGGTCACGCTGACGAGGAAGGTGAAGCCCGACCGGTAAGCGCGGCCCGCGAAGCCGACGAGCGTCAGCCCGCTGTACTGCGTCGCGTAGAGCGTGAGGAAGAGCACGGCGGTGCCCAGGGTGCGGCCGCCGAGATAGAAGTCGCCCAGGGACTGATCGCGGCTGGCGCGGCGGCTGGCCACCGCGATGCCGATGAGCGCCGCCAGGTACAAGCCGATGATCACCGGGCCGCTACCGCCGAAGATGTTCATGATGGCGGTCCCACCGCGTGATCGTCCGTGTGATCATCCGTCTCGTCGCCCGGCGCGGGCTCCCCTGCGTCCCCGAAGTGACGCCCGAGGGCGATCGCGACCGTCACCGCGTACACCACCGTCACCAGCAGGCTGCCGAGCGCCCACAGCGGCAGGCCGAGCGGTCCGACGCCGGCACCCGCCAGCGGAACCGTCGCCACGAGCAGCGCGATTGTCAGTGCGTAGGCGCGCAGTGGCGCGGCGCTCAGGCGTCGATCACGCTCCGGGTCCACGGCCCACGAACTACCGCCCGCCGGCCCGGGGCGCAACGGCGTGCCCGCCCATCGCTAGCCCTCAATGGCCCATGGCGGCGCGCGGGGTCAATTGTAGGCAATCGGGGCCAGCGCCGTCATGCGCCCCCAACCGCATCCGCTGATTGATCTTGCGAAACGATTCACCGACAATTGGATCGGTGGCTTCTGAGCGCAAGAAACGCACGGCCCGTACGGTCATTGCGAAACCGTCGATTCCGCCGACCTCGACGGGTCTCGAGGGCGGCTACAAGCTCGTGATGATGAAGGGGCCTCAGATCGGCCAGGAGGTGATGCTCGATGGCACCGCGCTCGAGATCGGCCGCGAGGACTGTTCGCTGACGGTGGACTCGGACCAGCTGTCCCGACAGCACTACGCAATCGAGCCGGACGCCGCGGGCTACCGCGTGCGCGACCTCGAGTCCACCAACGGCACGTTCGTCAACGGCGGCCGGATCACCACGCATGCGCTCGCGCCCGGCGACCTCGTCAAGGCGGGGGGCGTCGTGTTCAAGTTCATGCAGGCCAACGCCGTCGAAGCCCAGTACCACGAGGAGATGAGCAAGCTGGTCACGACCGACGCCCTGACCGGCGCGCGCAACAAGCGGTTCTTCGACGACGAGTTCGGGAAGGCTTGCTACCACGCGATGTCGAAGAAGCAGCCGGTGTCGCTGATCGTGCTCGACATCGACTTCTTCAAGAAGGTCAACGACACCCACGGGCACACGGCGGGGGACCACGTGCTAGCGGAGATCAGCGGTGTGATCGCGTCGATGGTCCGCGAGCAGGACATTTTCGCCCGCGTTGGCGGTGAGGAGTTTGCGATTGTGATGCCCGGCACCGAGCGCGCGGTCGCCCGTGCCGCCGCCGAGCTGATCCGCGGCTCGGTGGAGATGACTGAGGTCGTCTTCGAGGGCACCCACATTCCTGTCACGCTCAGCCTCGGCGTTGCGCAGCTGAACCAGGGCGAGTTCGAGCCGGCCGATGCGTTCTATCAGCGCGCGGACGCCAAGCTCTACGAGGCCAAGGGAGCCGGCCGCAACCAGGTGCAGTGAGGCTGCGGCCCTTCTTCACCGACCCGCTAGTCGAAGAAGATCGGCGGACGCTTCTGCGCGAAGCGCTCGATCAGCTCGAGACTCTCGCGCGTCATCGCCTCGAACTGGACGCCGACGCCCGGGTCAGCATGGGCGTCGAAGTCGAACACATCGCGTACGAAGCGCACGCGGCCGTGCGCCTCGGCGATGTAGCCGCCCGGGAAGGTGAGCGTCAGCACGACGGCCGTGTCGACCGCAACCGTGTCGTAGGTGGCGACGAACACGCCGCCGTTCGCGAGCGTGCCATCGAAGCCGGAGTAGAAGTTCGACTCGGTCGAGGGGCCGAGGTTGGCCTCCATCTCCACGCGCTGCCCATCGGAGGGCAGGATGTCGACGAGCTTGCTGCTCTCGCCCGCGGCGTCCTCGAAGTAAGCGTCGGCGCTGGCTGACGGCTCGATCGTGGGCTCGGGGGCGTGCGCAGGCGTTGCCGGTGCGACCACAGCTGGCGCGGGCTCGGCGATCGTCGGCACGCGCGCCGCCGGCGGCACTGTGACGGCAGGGGCGGCCTCCGCGGCTCCCCTCCCGGCCGGGGCCACGCTGGAGCGCCGCTTCAGCCGGTCCTTCAGCCGCGACATCTTGTCCATCAGGTTCTTGGTGCTCGCCGGTGCCGGACGAACGGGACCGGTGGCGGCGGAGCGCAGCGGCGGGGTCGAGGTCGGCGGCGGTGGCGCGTCCGAGAGCCGCGAGCCGTCGATCGGGCGCAGCCCCTGCGTGTCGAGCGGGTGCGTGTCCGAGGCGGGTGTGGCGAGCCACTCGTCGACGTCGTGACGCGCCTGCTCGGGCTGCGGCTCCATGCCCGGGAAGTCGGCGGGCAGTGGGAAGGGCGCTGAGATACGCGTCGCCGCGTCCTCGCCGTCGGTGGGCGCGGGCGGCGGTGCGGACGACAGGGGTTGGGGCTGCACGTGCGCGTCCGGCTGCGGTGCCGGCGGCAACGGCGACAGGCGCGTCGCCTCGTCTTCGCCTGGCTCGTCGTCGAGCGCGGCGGCCCGCGCCGGTGGCGCCACCGGTGTCGCGACGTCGGGGATGGCGGGCGTCGGGGCCGCCGACATCGCGTCGGGGCCGGCGGGCGGCGGCGGGAGGATGGAGCTGGCCTCCGGCGGCGGTGGCGGGGGCGTGCTCCTGCGCGGCGGCGCGTTGCTCGGTCGCGGCGGCAGTGGCGCGCTGAGCGGATCGGCCAGCGCCGGAGCGAGCTCGGCTGTGGGCTCAGGCGCGGGCTCCTGTGCGGGCTGCGGCGTCGGCTCATGTGTGGGCGCTGGCGCCGCCTGCCCGGCGAGCTGCGCGCGCCAGCGCGTCGCGCCGGCGTGGGTCGGATCCAGCGCCAGCGCCGAGTCCAACAGCGACGCGGCCTCCGACTCGGGCACCAGGCGTGCGGCCTGGTAGAACAGCTCGGCCGCCCTACGCTCGTCGCTGGGATGCGCCGCGCTCGAGCTGCGCCTGTCGTCCAGCACCTCTGCGAGCTCGATCATCAACGCCGCGCTGTGCGGCGTCAGCTGCAGCGCCTTGCGCAGTGCGCGCACCGCCTGCTCATGGTCGCCGAGCCGGCCGTGCTGGCAGCGCGCCAGCTCCACCAGCAGCCCGACCTTGTCGTCGTCGGCGGTGGTCGCCTGGATCTCGAACTCGTAGAGCGAGGCGACAGCGTCGAAGTCGCCGGCGTCGATGTAGAGCCGTCGCGCGGCGATGATTGCCGGCAGCATGGTGGGGGCCAGCTCGATGGCGCGGCGGTAGCGCAGCACGGCCTTGCCCGGCTGCTCGAACACGTCCTCGCAGAGCTTGCCGAGTCGATACTCGATCGTCGCCTGGTAGGCGGCGTGCTCCAGCTCGCCTTCGAGGTCGGCCGCGACACGGCGCATGCACATCCGCAGGCGCTCGTGGTCCTTGGCCTGCGTGAGCAGCTGCGTCAGCTGGTGGAGCGCACCCTCGTGCGCAGGGCAGCGCGTCAGCGCGTGCTCCAGAAACATGCATGCGCGCTCGCGGTCGCCGACCCCGATCAGGATCGCGTCGGCTCCGCGCATGAGCGCGTCGGCGGCGCGGCGGCCGTCGAGCAGGATCTCGGCCCAGCCCGCGAGCAGGTTCGCGAGCGAGCCGTGGTCACCCACCTCGGCGTAGTGCGCCTCGAGCTCACTCACCGCCTCGATGTCATTCGAGTCGCGGCGGATGCGCGCAATCAGTCCGCGCGCCTTGCGCGACAGCTCAGGTGGCGGTTGCACCACGGACGGTCCTCGAGTCGCCGGCTGGCGCCTCGGAGTTGCTGACAACGGCATCGGCTCTTCTCCCCAAGCCTCTCGACCCAATCACGGGTGCGTTTCTAGCATACATGTGAGTGCCAGTCCAAGGACTCAGGGCCAAGAGAGGCGTCCCAACGTATGGGCGCACGATCTCAAAATTATCTTTTGATTACTGGATGTTACAGCATCCTGTGTGAAGCGTTATTCACACTTCGAGCTGTATCCTCAGTCTCCCAGGCTGGGCAACAGCCTGCCCACCGCGTCGCGCAGCTCGTCGGGGGGGAGCGAGGTGAAACACAGCCGCGCCCAGCCCCCGAAGTCGGCGCCGCAGGCGCTCCCCGGTGTGAGCATGACGCCCCCGTCGAGCGCGCGCTGCAGGACCGCCGCGGGCGTACCCGCGCGCGCGAGATCGAAGAAGAGGAACGTGCCCGCGGGCGGCATCGGTAGCCCGAGTGCGGCCGCGGTCTGGCGCCCCGCCTCGCCGTACAGGCGGCGCGCATCCGCAAGCCAGGCGTCGCCCTCGTCGAGGGCGCGGGCCGCGCCGAGCTGCATTGGCCGTGGTGCGCAGTAGGTCGCGAACGTCTGGACGTTGCGCACGACCTCCATGATCGCTGCCGGGCCATGCGTGTAGCCGACGCGGCTGCCGGCCAGCCCGTAGGACTTCGAGAGGCTGTGGGTCGCGATCGTCCGCTCGGCCATCGTCGGGCTGACGAAGCAGGAGCGTGGCGGCGCTTCGGTGAAGTACGTGTCCTCGTACACCTCGTCGCTCAGCACCCACAGGTCGTGCTTCGCCGCCAGCGTGCCGAGCCGGTCGATGACGTCGTCGTCGAGCACCGCGCCGGTCGGGTTGTTGGGGATGTTGAGGTAGATCGCCGCGGTGCGCGGTGTGATGGCCTCGGCGATCGCCGCGACGGGGTCGAAGCCCGGCTCGCCCAGGCGCGTGAAGATCGGCACCTCGATCGGCACCGCGCCGTGGCTGCGCACGATGCCGCGGATCAGCGGCCAGTACGGCGACGGCACGATGACCTCGTCGCCGGGCGAGAGCACCGCGCCGCTCACGACGCCCAGTCCGCAGGTCGCCCCTACCATCACCTGGACGTTGTCGCGCTCGAGCGTCACGCCGCTGCGGCGGCGCACCTTGTCGATGATCGCATCGAGCAGCACGGGCTCGCCCTGGACCGGTGCGTAGTTGTGCAGCCGTGGGTGCTCGGCGCTCCTCTGGGCCTCGGCGCGGGCACACCCGATCGGCTCGAGGTACGTGTCGCCCACGTGCAGAGGCGCGACCGCAATCGACGGGTCGGCGGGCGTCAGCTGCCCAAAGACCCGGTCGGACAGGCTCTCGGCGGCCCTCGACGAGTGTGGAAAGCGCGGCATGCGGCGTGTGTACTACGGTCACGAAACCCGGGTATAGTCCCCCGCATGTCTCGAACGACGATTGCGTCTATCGGTGCGCTGGTGACGGCCGCCCTGGTGTTGACCGCCTGCGAGGAAGAGAAGGAGGAGGAGGTCGACAAGGGACCTCTCCTCGGCCTGCTGGAGCTGCCGGTGTCCCTGCGCAACAAGGATGCCGCGCCGTCGAACTTCCACAAGATCGAGGTCAGTCCGGACGCGCTGCGAGTCAACGGCGAGGAGCTGCTCAAGCTGACGAGCGGCAAGCCGGCCGACGGCGACGTCGCGGCGACCGAGCTGCCCAAGCTGACCGCTGCGCTGGGCACGCCCGCGCGCGGGATCGCCTCGCTCGAGGTGCACGCGCAGGTGCCGTACTGGACGCTGTCGCTCATCCTGGGGTCGGTCAGCAAGGCCGGCGTCAGCAACGTCTCTTTCCACGTACGCCAGCCCACCGGCGGCGCTGACGACGGCTGGTTCGAGATCAAGGGCTTCGCCGTCGCCCCCGACAGCCCCGAGGATGCCGAAGTCGACTTCAAGAACGTGCAGAAGCGCGGATGGAGCGACTTCACGACCGTCTGGGAGGACGTCTACAACGGCTGTCGCGGCGCGATGAGTGGCAACTGCGCGTACAAGCCGGAGAACATCGCAGAGGGCGGCTTCCTGAAGATGGTGCTGCTCGCGATGGGCCAGGGAATCAACGTCAACTTCTATCGCGTCGGCGTCCCGGAGGAAGCGGACGCGGAGGCGGCGAAGGAAGAGGCGAAGCCGAAGAAGGCCGAGATGATGGACGGCATCACCGACCCGATGGCCGAGCTCGAGCAGGCGCCGCCAGCGACGCTGGCGCTGTTTCAGTTCCGTGCGCGCGACGTGCTCAAGCCGCCGTCGCCGGTGGCCGAGACGATCAAGCCGCTGTGCGGCAGCAACGCCTGCGGCGTGGTGGTGAAGGCCGAGCGCCGCACGATGACCGCCAGCGTGCTCGGCATGCTCGGCGCAGCCTTCCCGGATGGCACCGCGCCTCCCACGGTCGGCTTCGAGGTCCCCGCGAAGTAGGCAGCGTGCTGACGTCCGCCGTCGAGGTGGGCTACAGCCAGATGGCGTTGGCGACGGCGATGGTCGTGATGCCCACGAGGATCTGCAGCGGCAGTCCGAAGCGGGTGAAGTCCGCGAAGCGGTAGCGGCCCGGCCCGTAGACCATGAGGTTGGTCTGGTAGCCGATGGGCGTGAGGAAGTTCGCCGAGGCGCCGAGCATCAGGCAGTACATGAAGGGGCGAAACTCCAGGCCCGCCGCTGTCACCGCCGCATAGGCCAGGGGGAACATCAGCACCGCCGCGGCGCTCGTGGTGATCACGGCCGCGAGCAGCACGGTGGTGGCGTAGATCGCCGTGAGCAGCCCGATAGGCCCAAACGGTGCGGCGAGTTCGACTATCGCCACCGCGAGCGTGGCGGCCGCGCCCGTCTTCTCCAGCGCACCACCGATGCCGAAGGCCGCGGCGATCGTCAGCAGCACCGTCAGGTCGATGGAGCGCCGCGCCTGCTCGGCGGTCAGGCAGCGCGTCGCCAGCATCAGGCCGGCCGTGATCGCCCCGGCCGTGATGAGCGGCATGATGCTGGCCGCGCTCACGCACACCATGGCCGCCAGCAGCGAGGTCGCGATCCATCCGCGCCTGTGATCGGGTGGTGTGCTGCCAGTGATCTCGGAGACGAGCGCGAAGTTGGCGTCGTTGCGGAAGGTCTCGCAGAAGGAAGGAGGCGCCGCCATCAGCAGGGTGTCGCCGGGCTGCAGGATGATGTCGCCGACCTTCGACAGGATGTGCGCGCCCTGCCGGTGCACCGCGATGATCGCGGCGTTGTAGCGGGTGCGGAAGCCCGCGTCCCTGATGGTCTGCGCGATCATGTCGGAGCGGCTGGAGATCACCGCCTCGACGAGCCGGCGGTTGGGGCGCCCCGCGGACAGCTTCTCGACCTGGTCCTCCGAGGGCGACAGCCCTCGAATCTTCTGCAGGTCCACGACCGAGTCGATGATGCCCGCGAAGACGAGCCGGTCCTCCGCGTGCAGGCGCACCTTCGGTCCCGGCGCCGGGCGCACCTCGCTGTCGGCGCGCTCGATCTCGATCAGGAACAGCCCCGGCAGGTGCCGCAGCCCGGCGTCCTCGATCGTCTTGCCGACCAGCGGCGACGAGGCCTCGACGCGCATGGCCACGGTGTACTCGCGCGCCTCGGACACCGCGTCTGCCCGTGAGGTTCCGTCGCGCGTCGGTAGCAGTGCGCGCGAGGCGACCAGCGTGTACAGCAGCGTCACGAGCGTGACGGGCAGGCCCAGCTGCGCGATCTCGAACATGCCGACGTGCATCTCGGGAATGCGGTCGTTCGCGAGGCCCAGCACGACCAGGTTCGTCGCCGTGCCGATGATCGTGCACGAGCCGCCGACGATAGCCGCGTAGCTCAGTGGGATGTAGAGCTTCGACGGGCTGATACCGATACGGCGCGACCAGTCGCCCACCATCGGCACCATCATCGCGACCACCGGGGTGTTGTTGAGGAAGGCCGAGATCGCCGAGACCGGCAGCATCATGCGCAGCTGTGCGGCGGCGAGCGAGCGCGGCTGCCCCAGGAGCCTGCCCACGATGTAGTCGAGGCCCCCCGTCTCCTGGATGCCGGCGGAGACTACGAAGAGCACCGCGATCGTGAGCATCCCCGTGTTGCTGAAGCCGGCGAACGCCTCCTGGGGCGTGAGGATCCCGAGCCCGAGCACGCTGGTCAGCCCGGCCAGCAGGATCACGTCCGGGCTCGCGACGTTGCGGATCATCGCGACGATCATCGCGACGGTCAGCCCCAGAGTGATCCATGCGTCGGTGGTCATCGGACGATCCCGACCACTGTATCCGGCCGACCGGCGGCCGCGTCAAGTACGCGACCATCGCGGCAGGTGGCGTCCCCGGTCAGGGTGACGCGAGCCGGTCGGCGCGCCGCTGCACCCATCGAGACTGCGGCAGCAGGCCGTGTTCGCCGTAGTACTGAGCGAGCGACTGGTGGCGCTTCACCGGCTCGAAGCCGACGGCGAGATGCAGCTTGCGCAGGCAGACGGGGCACAGATGCACCGGGCTCGCATCCGCCTCTCCGAGACTGTTGCTCCCGTTCCCGACCGCGCGTGTTCCCGCTGTCAGTTCTACCGCTGTCGCGACCACCGCGGTCGACTCGAGCAGACCGCGTACAGCGTGTTGTGCGTGGGGTAGCGCGCGGCTTGCGCGTGACCGGCCACCGCGGTACCAGAGCCACGTCATGAGCGACTGGGAACTCAAGCCACATCCCTCCATCGACGGTGTGCCTGGACCGGTGATGGTGTGCGTGATGGATGGCGTCGGTCGCGGCGTCGGCGATGCGGGTGACGCGGTGGCGCTGGCCAAGACGCCGACGCTCGACATGCTCGCGCGCACGACGCCGACCGCGCTGCTGCGCGCCCACGGTACCGCCGTCGGCATGCCGACGGACGCGGACATGGGCAACAGCGAGGTCGGACACAACGCGCTGGGGGCCGGGCGGACCTTCGACCAGGGCGCCAAGCTGGTCGACCACGCGATCGAGACCGGCGCGCTCTTCGAGGGCGAGGTGTGGCAGTCGCTGATGAAGCGGTGTGCGGGGGGGGGCGGCACGCTGCACCTGCTGGGCCTGCTCTCCGACGGGAACGTGCACAGTCACATCCGCCACCTCCTGTCATTGCTATCGCGCAGCAGCGAGGCGGGGGTCGCCCGCGTGCGCGTGCACGTGCTGCTCGATGGCCGCGACGTGCCAGAGTCGAGCGCGCTCATCTACGTCGAGCAGCTCGAGCAGGCGCTCGCGGAGATCAACGGCGCCTCGGGGCGCGACTACCGCATCGCGTCGGGCGGTGGGCGCATGACGACGACGATGGACCGCTACGGTGCGGACTGGTCGATGGTGCAGCGCGGCTGGGCCGTCCATGTCCACGGCGAGGGGCGCGGCTATCCGTCGACAACCGATGCCATCGAGGCGCTGCGCACTGAGGGGTCGTCGTCGGGGTCGGGGTCGGGCGTCATCGATCAGTACCTGCCCAGCTTCGTGATCACCGACGATGACGGGGCGCCGGTCGGCGCCATGCGGGACGGCGATGCCGCGGTGCTCTTCAACTTCCGCGGTGACCGCGCGATCGAGATCAGCACAGCCTTCGAGGCCGACGAGTTCTCGCACTTCGACCGTGGCCGCCGCCCCGACGTGCTCTTCGCCGGCATGATGGAGTACGACGGCGACCTGCACGTGCCGCGCAACTACCTGGTCACGCCGCCGCTGATCGAGCGGACGCTCGGCGAGTACCTCGTGCGCAACCGCGTCCCGCAGCTCGCGACCAGCGAGACGCAGAAGTTCGGCCACGTGACGTACTTCTGGAACGGCAACCGCAGCGGTGCGTTCGACGAGCAGCTCGAGCGCTACGTCGAGATCCCGAGCGACACGATCCCCTTCGACCAGCGGCCTCAGATGAAGGCGCAGGAGATCACCGACGTCGTGCTCGCTTCACTCGAGGCCGGCGACGCGCGCTTCGGGCGCTTCAACTACGCCAACGGCGACATGGTCGGACACACGGGCAAGCTGCAGGCGGCGATCGAGGCCGTGCAGGTGGTCGACCGTCAGCTCGCGCGGCTGCTGCCCGCGATCGAGGCGCAGCGCGGTGCATTGATCGTGACGGCCGACCACGGCAACGCCGACGAGATGTACGAGCGCGACGGCAAGAGCGGCGAGCTGCAGCGCGACGCGCGCGGCGGTCTACGCCCAAAGACCAGCCACACGCTCAACCGGGTGCCGCTGCACATCTACGCGCCGTCGGCGTCGCTACGCATCGATGACCGCATCGTCGCGCCGTCCCTCTCGAACGTTGCGGCGACGTCGCTGCAGCTGCTCGGGCTGCGGGCGCCCGAGGGCTTCGAGCCCGGCCTGCTCGGCGACTGACGGTCAGTAAATCGAGAGTGACCTGGATCACTCATCGCCGTTGATCCGCGCGGCCCAATCCAATCAGGGGCGATGTGGGCGGTGGTGAAAAAGGGCGATGATCAGGATGTACTCGGGGGGGAGAGCACCCCGACCATCGCCACCAATGACATTATTTCGATCGCCCAAATCTTGCAAGTATGCGGTCTGACCCACAAATATCGGGAAGCCGCTGACCCCGGCCGACTGGCCTGCCGAGGGCGGCTCAGGCGCGCGAGAGGCGCAGCTTGATGCCGAGCTGCTCGGCGATCTTCTCGGCCTCGACCCGGGGCAGGCCGCCGATCCGGCCCTCCACCACCTCGCGGGCCTGGGCGTGGGGCTCGCCCTTGAGGGTCGGCAGCAGCAGTGCAGACCAGCTGCTCAGGGTGGCGGGCTCGGCCTCGCGCAGGGCCCGCTCGAAGAGATCGATCAACCGCTGCTGGTAGGCGACCGAGGCTGCGCACAGGGCCGCGAACGTGCGCAGGACCCCGTCGCGCACCGTCTCGGTCCCGGTCTCGAACTGCTCCCGCAGCGCGGGCATGCGCTTGGCGACCTTCGCGGGTGCGGCGCGGCCGAGCAGGGGCAGCGCGTGCGCGCACGTCTGGACGACCCGCGGGTTGTCGGAGCCGAGCAGCCCGACGAGCTTCGCGATGTACGGCGCGCCGAGCCTTGGCTGCCGCTCGAGCACCTCGTCGACGACGCGCGCGGCCTGCGTCTCCGCGCTGGCCACACCGCCCGACAGCGCCGCCACGTAGTGTCCGAGGTCGTGACTCGAGGTGCCGTCGATGATCGCCGCCGCGATCTCGCCGCTCGCCCGTGACGGCCGCGATCTGCGGGCCTCTTCGGGTGTGATCTCACCTTCTACGGGCGAGATCTCGGTGCTTTCCTCGCTGCCCATCCATCAGTGTAGCAAGTGCTGCGCGTTCAGCCAGTCGCGGCCCCGCAGGCGGCGATCAGCCTCGGCAGCGAGGTCTCGTAGCGGTAGGCCGTGCCACGGTGGCCGCCGTCGAACTCCTCGTACTCCACCGGCCGTCCGCGCTCGCGCAGGATCTTCGCGATCATGCGCGAGCCGAAGTGCAGCCCGTGCTCGTCGCGGTTGCCGGCGTCGATGAAGATCAGCTGCGCCTGTGACAGGGCGTCCTCGTCGCGCCGCAACCGCACCAGCGGATCGTGATCGAGCCAGCGCGACCACTGGGCATCGTCGAGCACGCCGGTCGCCGCGTCGAAGGGCATGCTCGTGAAGGCGGGGGGCGCCTGCATGTCCGGCGCATACGCGGCGCCGTAGGCGATCGTCATCATCGCGCCGAAGCTGTGGCGCCCGGGCTCGCGCCTGAACGCCTCGACGAAGCTGGCGATGCCGCCCGCGCGGTCGAGTGCGATCGCAACCGACGTGAGCTCGGGGCGGATCGAGATGTCGAACGCGCTGTCACCCGCGTGGCTGCCAATGACGCCGAAGGCCTCGGGTCGATCGATGCCGATGCGCAGGGCGCCGAAGCCGCCCGACGACTTGCCGACCACCGCGCGTCCCTCGCGCTCGGGGATCGTGCGGTAGGCCGCGTCCACGAACGGTACGACCTCGTCGACCAGGTACCGCTGGTACGGCCCGGTCGCCCCGGAGTCGACGAACTGGCTGCCGCCCCAGCGGTTGCTCGCGTCGGGCAGCACCAGCAGCGCGGGCGGGCAGTCGCCGTCGTGCACCATCGCGTCGAAGCGCTCGATCAGGTTGGGCTTGAAGACGTCGCGGCCGACGATCGTGTGGTTGGTGGCGCCGTAGCCCGCGAGCACCATCACCATCGGCAAGCGCGCGGAGCCCTCGTCGTAGCCGGGTGGTGTGTACACGTAGACGTCGCGGTCGGTCGGATCGCCCAGCGGGTTGCCCGCCAGCAGCTTGCTGTCGAACGCGCGCGTGTCGAGGCGGCCGTGCAGACGCATCGCCTACATCCTGTCCGGCGCGTGGATGCCGAGCAGCCCGAGGCCGCGCTGCAGCTGCCGTGCGACAAGCCAGCACAGGGCAAGCCGCGAGGCGCGCACCTCGCCCTCGGCCTTGAGCACGGGGCACTGCTCGAAGAAGACGCTGAACGCCCGCGACAGCTCGTAGACGTGATCGCACACGAGGTGCGGCTGGTTGGTGGCCGCCGCGTGGTGCACGACGTCTGCGAAGCGAAGCAGCTGCCGCCCCAGTGCCTGCTCCGCGGGCGCGTCGAGGGTGACCTCCGTGCCGGCGAGGCTGGTCGCGTCGATCTCGCCGCGGCGGAAGATGGCCTGCACGCGCGCGTGGGCGTACTGCAGGTACGGGCCCGCGTTGCCCTTGAACGAGACGAGCTTGTCCCAGTCGAAGACGTAGTCGCTGGTCCGGTTCTGCCGCAGGTCGGCGTACTTGACGGCGCCGACCCCGACCACCTCGGACAGCTGCGCGAGCTGCTGCGCGTCGTACTCGACCTCGCCCTCCGCGATGCGCTCGGCGGCGCGGCGCGTGGCCTCGTCGAGCAGGTCGGCGAGCTTGATGACGCCGCCGTCGCGGGTCTTGAGCGGCTTGCCGTCGGTGCCCATCACGGTGCCGAAGCCGACGTGCTCGAGCGTCATGTCCTCGCCGAGCATCTCCATCACCGCGAACAGCTGCTTGAAGTGCAGCGCCTGCCGGCGGTCCACCACGTAGATGCAGCGGTCGGCGCCGAACTCCTTTCGCCGGTGCTGCACGGTGGCGATGTCGGTGGTCGAGTAGAGGAAGGCGCCGTCCCTCTTGCGCACGATGAAAGGCGTCTTCTGCTTCTTGAGCTCCTTGTGCTCCTCGAAGAAGACGCAGATGGCGCCCTGATCCTCGCGCGCGATGCCCTTGTCGAGCAGGGTGTCGACGACCGGGCCGAGCTGCTCCTGGTAGGCGCTCTCGCCGAGCCACTGGTCGAAGTGGATGTCCATGCGTGCGTAGACGCGGTCGAGACCCTTGCGGGTCGCGGCGATGAACATCTCCCACAGGCGGTGGTTGTCCACGTCGCCCTGCTGCAGCTTTGCCAGCTCCGCGCGTGCGCCGTCCGCGAAGGCCTCGTCTTCCTTCGCCTTCGCGCTCGCGAGCTTATAGACGCGCTCGAGCTCGTCGATGGGCTCGCCCTCGAGCGCGCCGGTGTTGCCGAACTCGCGCATGCCGACGATCAGCAGCCCGAACTGCGTGCCCCAGTCACCGATGTGGTTGTCGCCGATGACCTCGTGGCCGACGAAGCGCTGCAGCCGGCACAGCGAATCGCCGATGATGGTCGAGCGCAGGTGCCCCACGTGCATCTGCTTGGCGATGTTCGGCGACGAGAAGTCGATGACGACTGTCTGCTTGTTCGTGACCACCGGCACGCCGTCGCGCGCGGTGTCGTCGACCATCGCGCTCAGCTTGCCGGCGACCCACGCATCGTCGAGGCGCAGGTTGATGAAGCCGGGGCCCGCGACCTCGGCGCTCGCGATCGCCTCGTGGGCGAGCAGCGCCTCGGCGATCGGTGCGGCGATGTCGCGCGGCGCCTTCTTGAGGCGCTTGGCGAGCGGTAGCGCGGCGTTGAGCTGGTAGTCGCCGTGCTCGGGGTCGGCGGGCTTGAGCAGCGGCGGGGCGTCCAGCTCGAGCGCGCTGCGCACGGCGTCGGAGGCGACCGTCTCCAGGTACTCGGACAGTAACATGCCCCGCTTGTAGCACCTCCGATCGCCGCCGGCAGCCGTCGCAATTGATAGTTGCACATATACGTATGATCGAATATATACTCCCCATGGCCAGCGTCGCGGTCCGAGATAACCGTTGGGAATTATACAAGGTTCTGTCCGAACCCCAGCGGCTTCGTCTGCTCGCGCTCTCGGCCCAGGAGGAGCTGGCGGTGGGCGAGCTGGCCGAGCTGGTGGGCGATAGCCAGCCCAACGTGTCGCGGCACCTCGCCCCGCTGCGCAAGCTCGGCCTGCTGTCGGAGCGCAAGCAGGGGACGCGCGTCTTCGTGCGCCTCGGCGACGACATGCGCGATGACCCGGTAGTCGCTGATGCCCTGTCGGCCGGTCGCGGGCTTTGCGAGGAGGAGGGCGCCCTCGGTCGAATCGCCGCGCTCGTCGCGCGTCGTGACGAGGCCGCTCGCGAGTTCTTTGGGCGTCCCGGTGATCTGCCCGACCTTGCCGATCTTGGCGACGCGGGCGACCAGGCCGCGTTCCCGGCGGAGCTTCCTGCGTACCTCTCCGCCATCGCACCGCTGCTCGGCCGCCGCGGTCGCGCCATCGACGTGGGCACCGGCGACGGTCGCCTGCTCGAGGTGCTGGCGCCGCTCTTCGAGCACGTCGTTGCGGTCGACCGCGAGCCGGCGCAGCTCGCGCGCACCGAGCAGCGACTCGCGCGTCGCGGTTACCCCAACGTCACGCTGCTGGCGGCGGACCTGCAGCAGGACGACGCGTTGGATGCGGTGCTGTCCCACGGTCATGCCGATGCGGTGTTCGCCTCGCGCATCCTGCACCACGCACCGCGCCCGCTCGAGGCGATCCGGCGGTTGACGAAGCTGCTGGTTGAGGGCGGGACGCTGGTGGTGCTCGACTACGCGCCCCACCAGGACGAGGGGATGCGCGAGAAGCAGGCCGACCTGTGGCTCGGCTTCTCCGGAGACGACTTGCTCGGGTACGCCCGGGACGCGGGCCTGCAGCAGGCTCGCATCGTGCCTATCCCCGCCGCGTTCTGCGGCGGTGGACCCGATGGGCATTTGAGTTGGCACATGCTAGTTGCGCACCGGCGCAGAGATGACGCGGCCGTAAAGCGGCTGAAGACGGAGAAGAAACATGGCTGAGCAATACAAGGTAGCGGACATCGGTGAGGCGGACTTCGGTCGTAAGGAGATCGCGATTGCAGAGACGGAGATGCCAGGGCTGATGGCGATCCGCGAAGAGCACGCGGGCAAAAATCCGCTGAAGGGCGCGCGCATCGCGGGCTGCCTGCACATGACCATCCAGACCGCCGTGCTGATCGAGACGCTCGTCGACCTCGGCGCCGAGGTGACCTGGACCTCCTGCAACATCTACTCGACGCAGGACCACGCGGCCGCGGCCATCGCGGTCACCGGAGTCCCGGTCTACGCCTGGAAGGGCGAGACCGAGGAGGAGTACGAGTGGTGCATCGACCAGCAGCTGGCGGCGTTCAAGGACGGCAAGGGTCCGAACATGCTGCTCGACGACGGCGGTGACCTGACCGCGATCGTCCACGAGCGCTACGCGCAGTTCTTCGAGGGCGACGACCCGATCCGCGGGCTGTCCGAGGAGACCACCACCGGCATCAAGACGCTCGTCAAGATGGCCGCCGAGGACAAGCTGAAGTGCCCGGCGATCAACGTCAACGACTCGGTGACGAAGTCCAAGTTCGACAACCTCTACGGCTGTCGCGAGTCGCTCGGCGACGGCATCAAGCGCGCGACCGACGTGATGTTCGCCGGCAAGACCGCCGTCGTGGCCGGCTACGGCGACGTGGGCAAGGGCTGTGCGCAGTCGCTGCGTGGCCTCGGCGCCCGCGTGCTCGTGACCGAGATCGACCCCATCTGCGCACTGCAGGCGGCGATGGAGGGCTACGAGGTCACGACGATGGACGAGGCCGCATCGCGCGGCGAGATCTTCGTCACGACCACGGGCAACAAGGACATCATCATGTCCCGCCACCTGCAGGCGATGCCGAACAACGCCATCGTCTGCAACATCGGGCACTTCGACTGCGAGATCGACATCGCGTGGATGGAGAACAACCCCGAGATCAAGGAAGAGAACATCAAGGACCAGGTGGACCACTTCATCTTCCCCGACGGAAAGCGCCTGATCGTGCTCGCCCGTGGGCGGCTGGTGAACCTGGGCTGCGCGACGGGCCACCCGAGCTTCGTGATGTCGGCGTCCTTCACCAACCAGGTGCTGGCGCAGCTGACGCTCTTCAACGAGGCCGACAAGTACAAGGCCGGCGAGGTCACCGTGCTGTCGAAGGAGCTCGACGAGAAGGTCGCGCGGCTGCACCTCGACAAGCTCGGCGTGAAGCTCGAGAAGCTGTCGGAGGAGCAGGCGTCCTACATCGGCGTCACCGTCGACGGCCCCTACAAGCCCGACGCGTACCGCTACTGAGCGGCAGCGCGCCGTCGCGCTGAGGAAACCGGGTTCGCACATCGTTGCGGACCCGGTTTTTTCGTCTTGTGCGGCCCGGCGGCGGTGGTGTTCGCGCGACTGTGCGTAACGTTCGCGTGGTCGCGTAGTATGCGCTGGCGAACAACCGACTCCACACCGGAAGGCACCCGCTCACATGGAACTCAACGACAAGCAGCAGCGCCTCTGCGACGACAGCACGTGGGACTTCAGTGGGATGCGGGCGCTGTTCCTCAACTGCACGCTCAAGCGGTCGCCGGAGCTCTCCCACACGGAGGGACTCATCCGCATCTCGAAGACGATCATGGAGAAGAGCGGCATCGACGTGGAGGTCCTGCGTCCGGTCGACCATGTGCTGGCGCCCGGTGTGTATGGCGACATGACCGAGCACGGCTTCGACCGCGATGACTGGCCGCAGATCTACGAGAAGGTGAAGGCGGCCAACATCGTGGTGCTCACGAGCTCGATCTGGCTGGGCGAGAAGACGTCGGTGTGCACGCAGGTGGTGGAGCGGCTGTACGCGAACTCGGGGCTGCTCAACGAGCACGGGCAGTACGCCGACTACGGCAAGGTCGGAGGCTGCTTGATTACCGGCAACGAAGATGGCGCCAAGCACTGCGCGATGAACATCCTCTACTCACTGCAGCACCTCGGCTACGTCATCCCGCCCCAGGCCGACGCCGCGTGGCTCGGCGAGGCCGGACCGGGACCGTCCTATCTCGACGAGGGCTCGGGCGGTCCCGAAAACGACTTCACCAACCGCAACACCACGTTCATGACGTGGAACCTGATGCACATGGCGCGCATGCTGCGCGACGCCGGAGGCATTCCTGCGCACGGCAACCAGCGGTCGGAGTGGGACGCGGGCTGTCGCTTCGACTTCGACAACCCCGAGTACCGCTAGCGCGCCGCGGGCCGCGCATCATCCTGCTTCTTTCGCTTCCGCGATTGCGTGGTGTGCTGCCGCCGCCTCGATGTGCTCCGCGTCGGTTCCGCAGCAGCCGCCCATCACGCACAGCGAGTGCGCGTGTGCGAGCGCGGCCAGGCGCTTGCCAAAATCGGCGGGGTCGCCGCGGTCCAGCTCGGGGCTGTTGTCGAGCTCCTCGTGACTCTTGGACGATGCGTTTGCACGCACGCCGCGGAAGCGCGACAGCCACGCGGCACCTGCGGTGGCGGCGGCGGTCAGCGTGGGCTCGAGGTGCAGCGGGTGGGCGCAGTTGACCATGTAGAAGAGCGGGTAGCCGCCGGTGGCCGCGTCCACCCGCTCGATGAAGTCTCCCAGGGGCGTGCCGTCGGGCAGGTGCCCGTCGGTCTCGACCGTGGCGGAGATCAGGATCGGAGCCTCGAGCTCCTTCGCCGCGAGCGCGATACCGACCGCCTCGTTGACGTTCGTCTGGGTGTAGGCGGCGAGCAGGTCGACGTCGGCGGCCACGAGGGCGGCGATCTGCTGCCGGTGGTAGGCGCGCGCGGCCTCGACGCTCAGGGGCTCGTCGTCGCCGAGTCCGTAGCCATCGCCGCGCGGGCCGAGGTCTGCGACCGTCAGGATGGGCAGCGCCCGGGCTGCATCGCCCGACTCGGCGCGCCAGCTCGCCGCGAAGCCGCCCATGTGCTCGACCGCGTTGCGGTTGACGCGCGCGAGGTCATCGGCGCCGTAGCCAAGCGCCGACAGCGCGTCCGGTGACGCCTTGTAGACCATGCAGTCGAGGATCAGGCCGAAGCCACCGCGCAGCGCGGCGTCGGCGACCGGTCGCAGGTGTCGGTCGATGAGCTTGGCGAATGCCTGGTCGTCCGCGAACACCTCGAAGGCCGCGAACTGCCGCAGGGGAAACCCCTGCTGAAACATCAGGTAGGTCTCGACCCCGCCGGCGGTCAGAAACCGCTTGCCCGAGTTGAGTGCTGTCTGTGCGTGTGTTCTTCCCATCCTCGACCTCCATCGGTGTGTGGGATGAGCCTCGCGCGTCCGCATCGGCGCGACTTCGCCGGAAGGAGCCATCGGCGGCGTTTTGTGGCGATGGCCGGAACCGGCCACTCAGATGAGATGCTTGCGCAGGGCGTAGGCGACGGCAGAGGCCCTCGAGGGGCGGTCCAACTTGTTGAGAATGTTGGAGATGTGTCGATGGACCGTGTGCTCGCTGATGCCGAGCTTCGCGCTGATGGCGCGGTCCGTGAGCCCATCCGCGACCAGTCGCAGCACCTGCTGCTCGCGCGGTGACAGGCTGCTGTCTTCGACGGTGGCCGCCGCTCCGATACCCGCGCGCAGCGCCCGGGCCGACTCGGCGTCGCGCTCCGCGCCGAGCTCGGCGAGCGCCGCGATGGCCGCGTCGAGCTCGGCCGTGGCGGCGCTCGCGCGCCCCGACCCGATCAGGATCTCGCACAGCGCAACGCGCGTCAGCGCGGCCTCGTGGGGAGCACGCGCATCCTCGAACGCCTTGAGGGCGTCGCTCATGTGGGCCTTTGCGTCGTCCGGCTGCTCGGCGGCGACCATCAGCCCCTGCGCGTGATGCAGCAGTGCGGTTGCGTGGGCGGTACCCATCGCGGCTGCCGTCTCGCGCAGCGCCTCGATGGCCTGCTGCGCGCCGTCGGCGTCCCCGTTCGCGAGGTGTCCGCGGACCATCACGTGCTGGCCGATCGCCCTGTCTCCCCAGCGCGCATCGGACAGTGAGCGCAGCGCGCGCTCGCCCAGCTCCAGCGCCTCGTCGGCTGCCTGTCGTTCCAGCGCCATGTGCGCGCGCCCCAGCAGTGCGACCGTCCGTGCGCCGGCGCGCTCGAACAGGGCCTCGGACTCGTCGAAGCGACCCTGCCGACGGCGAAGCTCGCCGAGCTGCTCGATCGACTCGACCGCGAGCCACGGGCGCGTCATGACCAGCTGCTCGTTGACGCTCTGCAGCTGGGTCTCCGCCTCCTCCCAGCGGCCCTGGGCGATCAGCATGGCCGCGTGCTGCGTGCGGCACGGCGTGAACGCGGAGCTGATGTTGCGGTCGCCGGCGAACGCGTCCACACGCTCGGTCCACTGCGCCATGCGGTCATAGTCGCGAACCCACTCGCATGCGTGCAACAGGAAGCAGCACGTCTGCGTCACGGAGTAGAGGTCGGTCATGTCGCCGATGAGGGCGGCGGCCGTGGACGTGTCGAGCCGTCGCATGCCCTGATCGATCTGCCCCTCGTTGACGAGGATGAGCCCCTCCAGGGCACTGCCGAGCAGCTCGAGGTCCGCGATACCGAGGCTGCGTCCGAGCTTCGCCGCTTCGCCTCCGAGTGAGCGGGCGCGCTCCACGTCGCCCCTGAACATGCGCGCGAGCTGGCCATCCCACAGATACAGCCAACCCTGCTCTGCGCACGGGGGCAGCTCATCGAGGCAGCGGTGCGCGAGCCCGAGCCACCCCATGCACACCGCCTCGCCGTCCGTGTCCGAGGCATCGACGCCGAGGCCCGTCGCCACGCGGCCCGCGTCGCGCTGCCGGTCCGCATCGCGGTACGCGCGGAACGCCTGCTCCCGAAGCTTCATCGAGCGGCGCAGGTCGTCGAGCCAGTAGACCGCCCAGCCCAGGCCCTCGAGTGCCTCGGCGCGCCGTTCGGAGTCGAGCCCGGACTCGAAGGCGTCGCTCGCGTCCTGCCAGGCTCCGCGCGCCATCGCACCGTGGCCGCGCTCGAACGCGTCGCCCGGCTGTGGTGCCCCCGTCACACGCTGTGGGTACGACGTTTCGTCGGGCAGGTCCAGCGCAGCACGGAGCCGCGCCCGCGTGCTCCGCGGTCACACGTTGCCGGCGCGCCTCCGCTTGTCCTTCGAGATGCCAGCGGGCCGCGACGTCATGTTCAGACCGTTGACGCTCGTTCCCGGGGGCACGACCTTGTCGATGCGATCCATCACGCTGGCGTCGAGCCGCAGGTCGGCGCAGCTCATCAGGTCGTCGAGCTGCTCCATCGTCCGGGGGCCGATGATCGTCGAGGTGACCGCGGGGTGCTCGAGCGTGAACGCGACCGCCATGTGCGCGAGTGGGATCTCGGCCTCGGTGGCGATGGTGTTGAGCTGCTCGAGCAGCCCCAGCTTGCGCTGCACCAGCTCGGCCTCGGGGTCGAAGCTGCCGCCGCGGCGCGCGGCCGAAAGCGTCACGCGTCCGGGCTTGTCGAAGTCTTCCTTCTTCAGGTAGCGACCCGTGAGCCAGCCGCCGTCGAGCGGGCTCCAGGTGATCGCGCCCATACCGTAGCGTTCGCAGGCCGGCAGCACGTGCAGCTCGATCTCGCGCGAGAAGATCGAGTACCAGGGCTGCTCGCAGCGGAAGCGCAGCAGGTTGCGCTTGTCCGCGACCCACTGCGCCTCGACGATGCGGTCGGCCGGGAACATCGACGAGCCGAAGGCGCGGATCTTGCCCTGGTGCACCAGGTCGCTGAGCGCCGACATGGTCTCCTCGAGGTCGGTGCGGTCGTCGAAGCGGTGGATCTGGTAGAGGTCGATGTGGTCGACGTTCAGTCGCCGCAGGCTGTTTTCGACCTCCTTGATGATCCACCGGCGCGAGCCGCCGAAGTTGTTCCGGTCCTGGCCCATCGGCGCGTAGAACTTGGTCGCGAGCACGATGTCGTCGCGGCGGCCCTTCAGCGCCTTGCCCACGATCTCCTCGGACTCGCCCGCGGAGTAGATGTCGGCGGTGTCGATGAAGTTCACCCCGCCATCGATGGCCTTGTGGATGATGCGGACGCTGTCGTCGTGGTCCTTGTTGCCCATCGCACCGAACATCATCGTGCCGAGGCAGTACTTGCTGACCGTGATGCCCGTCTTGCCGAGTGTCGTGTAGTCCATCGTGTCCCTCCGTGGTTCGTCTCGAAGACAAGCGCCACCCTAGTGCGTCGCGAGTTGCCGATCTTTATGGTCTTCTGTGGAAGAAGGACAGGTTCACCCGCGCACCGACCGGAACCACCAAGCAGCTGGCGCCTTTGGACAGCGGTGCGGTGCGTTCGGAGCCCCGCGGACGGGTCGACGCTGGCCCTGGGTGGCGGTAGCCTTCGTTCATGGTGGGGTCGGCGACGCACGCGGGGGATACGCAAGACGTGGGGTTCTCGAAGACGACCTGCGACCTCCACGGGCTGCGCGAAGCGGGACTGGAGTAGATGATGCGCACCTCCGCCTTGATCGCCTGCCTCTGTGTGCTGCCGTGCGTCGCGTGCGGTGGCGAGGACGACACCGGCGGCGACGCTGCCGATGCCGCCGTCGCGCCCGTGCCCGACGCGGCGATGCGTGTGTCGACGCTCGATCCCCCGGCCGCACCGGGCGTGCAGGTCACCTCGGGCGAGATCCCGGTGGGCGCCGGGGAGGAGTTCACCACGTGCGCGTACTTCGACCTGCCCTCGGACGAGCCGCTGCTGATCACGCGGCTCGAGCACGCGCACCGGGGCTTCATGCATCACTACGTGCTGCACCGGGCGGGGGCGGACGACTACGAGGACGGCAGTGTCGGCGAGTGTCCCTCCGGCGGCATTCTCATCCACGCGGCCAACCCGCCGGTCTTCCCCGGAACCAAGGACCAGAAGCCGTTCCAGATGCCCGATGGCGTCGGCTACCGGGTCGAGGCGCGCCAGCCGATGTTCATGCAGGTCCATCTGCTCAACGCCACCGACGATGCGGCGGTGGAGGAGCTGGTCATCAACCTGCACGGCGTCGACGAGGGCGCCGACCTGCAGCTCGCGGGCATCATCGCCGGTGGCGACATCAACTTCGAGATCCCGCCGGGCGGGGAGTACACCGAGACCCAGGACTGCAATGTCAGCTCGCCGGGCAACGTCTTCGCACTGACCTCCCATGCGCATGCGCGTATGCGCGCGGTCGATGTGAGCCTGCGGCAGGGCGGCGAGCTGACGCCTGTCTACCACAACACCGACTGGGCCGAGCCCGCGGTGGAGTACCTGGACCCGCCCGCGCCCCTCGAGGCCGGCGACGGAATGCGCTTCAGCTGCACCTGGCTCAACGAGGACGACCGGACGATCCGCTACGGTGATCTCGCGAGCGACGAGATGTGCATCGTCTTCGGGTACTACTACCCCGCGACTGGCGACTCCAACCCATGCCTGGGTCTGTAGCGTAGGCATGGCGACGACCTCGGCACAGGAAGCGTGGATCCGTGATCCCGACACCGGTCGGCGCTACGACGCCGGCTACACGTGGCGGGCCCGCGACCTCAAGGAAGCTCGACGCGCGTTGCAGGTGATGAGCGGCGACCCGGACCGCGTCGACGCGGTGGGCGAGTTCCTCGCGGCGATGAGCGGCCCATCGCTCAAGGCGCTCTTCAAGAAGGTCATGTCGGACCCCGATGCGCGGCGCATCATGATCGAGCGTCGCGATCTGCTCGCGACGCTCGGCGACCGCGAGCGTCTCGCCACGCTCCCCGAGGGCACCTTTGGCCGCGCGTACTACGACTGGACGCAGGCACGCGACTTCACAGCGGGCGGGCTTGCCGAGGCCGTGCACGTGGTGAGACGCGACTTCCAGTGCGAGGTTGACGTGATGTCCGCGCGCGTCACCGACATGCACGACCTCTGGCACGTGCTCAATGGCTGGGACGACGACATGCTCGGGGAGATGCACCTGCTCGGCTACAGCTACGCGCAGCTCGGCAGCTCCGGCTGGCTCGCGCTGGGCACGCTGTTCAACCTGGTGCTCGTCTCGACCGGCCGCCTCGACGGCGTGGCGTACTTCACGCGCGCGTACGTGCGCGGCAAGCGGGCCAAGGCGCTGGTCGGCGTCGACTGGGAGGCGATGCTCGAGCTGCCACTCGACGAGGTGCGCAGCCGCCTCGGCGTTCCCGCGCCGCGCCCCTACACCCCGCTGTCGAGCGACGAGTGGCAGGGCGTCCGGAAGCGCAGCTGGATCACACGCCGCCGCACCCGATCGTGAGCATTCTCATATGGCGATATGCGGGAGCTTCGGCATGCCGCTGTTGTCGGATAATAGCGTGAAATAACAACGATTTATGACGATTTAGCGACCGCATTCTGTATTCTTGCGAATACAGAATTTGGAACTAAGCCTTTGCGTGGCCAAGTGCTGCATGCCAGCGTTCGAGTGTGCCCGCTGCGCCCACAGCCAGACGTCGCTGCCCCGTCGACGTGTTCCGCTACCTCGACTACCGGCGCTTCCTCGCGGACTTCTATCGCGCCAAGAAGCGGCAGCGCTTCAGCTACCGCGCCTTCTCGCGCCGCGCCGGGCTCGGCGCGCCAAACTACCTGAAGCTGGTCATCGATGCGGACCGCAACCTCACCGACGCGATGGCCCGTCGATTCGCGGGCGCGTGCGATCTCTCCGGCGATGGCGCCGACTACTTCTGCGAGCTCGTCGCGTTCAACCAGGCCGAGACCAACGACGCGCGCAACCTGAGCTACGCGCGGCTGACCGGATTCCGGCGCTACCGCCGCGCGCAGAAGCTGGAGCTTGCCCAGGCCGCCTATCATTCGACTTGGTACCTGCCGGCGGTCCGCGAGCTGGTGCGCAGCCCGGCCTTCCGTGAGGACCCGGATTGGATCGCCGCCGCCGTCTGGCCGCCCATCAAGCCGAGTGAGGCGCGCCAGTGCATCGCGACCCTGCTGGAGCTCGGGCTGCTCGACCGCCAGGAGGATGACCGACTCGTGCAGACGCAGCCCGTCGTCTCGACGGGTCCCGAGACGCTCGGCATGCACATCACCAACTACCACGCCGAGATGATGCGGCGCGCGACCCGATCGATGGAGCTCATCCCCGCTCCGCAGCGCGACATCTCGTCGCTGACGATGTGCCTCGGGCGCGACGGCCTGTCGCGGGTCAAGGCGCGCATCCAAGAATTCCGTCGTGAGCTCGTCGAGCTCGCGGAGGCCGAGGCCGAGCCGGGCCAAGTCGTTCAGCTCAACTTCCAGCTCTTTCCGCTAACCCATGACACGCTCCTGGACCCGCCCGGACGTGAGGAGACGCCATGACCCGCCGCACGACCACTCGCCCGCATGCCGTCCTGTTGCTGTCGTTCGCAGCCGTCGGTTGCTACGGCACGTCCGACGACACGGCCAGCACCGAGACCGGCAACCCCCCCGTGGTCGCATCGGCGATCGCGCTTGTGGACAGGGACGGCGAGGCTCACGTGGTGGGCGACCCCGGCGCCATCGACCCCGGCGGTGCGGAGGTCGAGGTCATGAACCTGGGCAGTGGCGAGCGTGCGCGCACGGCGTCCGAGCAGGATGGATCCTTCGAGGTGCTGGCACCCGGCACGCTCGACGACAGCTATCGCGTGCGCCTGGTCGGGCACCCGAACACACGCGTCCTGACCGTCACGCGGTCGGACGTGAGCTCGACGCGTCTCAGCTGCCTCGACGACGCCGACTACGCCGCGCTGCTGCTCGACGACACGTTCGAGGCCGCGGACAACAGCTGCGCCGACGTGAGCGACTGCAACGCTGGACAGATTGACTTCCTGTGCGGCGTTTGGTGCGCGAGGCCCGTCTCGGTGTCGGGTCAGCAGGACCTCGAGGGCGCGGCGGCGCTCGCGGAGGAGCAGATCTGTGCGTCCGGGTGCAACGTCGGGTTTGCCTGCGGCACGAGCGTTCAGCAGCCCGGTGTCATCCTCGCCTGCCGCAGCGGGCGGTGCATCGACCAGCGAGACCCGTGCGTCTGCCACGGGGAGTCGGTCGAGTGGACGTGGGTCGGCGGCAACGCCATCACGCCGTCGCCGACCCACGTCATCGCGGCCGACTGCGGCACGTACGAGTACCGAGACAACGATACCGGCGGCGCCGATTGCCAGCAGGCACTCACCGACTGCGCCGCGGAGCGGGTGTCGATCGCGCTGCTCGATGCGCAGGTGACGGCCGCCCTCGCCGCGGGCGGCGTCGTGTTCGGCCAGGACTCGCGCCCCGTCGATGGCCAGGTGCTGGAGATAACCGTTGGCTCGAGTGCGCTCTCCGTGGGCGACCCGTGTCCCGGTGGTGATGACGCCTGCGTCGCTCCTCCCGAAGGCGTCATGCGCCTGATGGCGGCGCTGGAAGCGCTCGCGCAGGCAGCGGCCTGCGGTCTCTGAGCCTGAGCCCGAGCCAGCAACCGAGCGCGCCGTGTCGCACGCGCGATGACACGCCCCCACCTGATGCGAGCGGAATTCGGTCGCCCGCCTGTCCCGCGCAGGCTCCGGTGGTACAACGGAACGCATGGGGTGGATGATCGTGTCGTTGGGGATCGCGCTCGGCATCGCGGCTTGCGACTCGAGTGGAGGGGGATCCAGCAGCGATGCTGGCGACAACGATGCGGCGACCGGTGCGAACGGTGACGGCGACACATCGCCGGGCGACGATACCGATCGGTCGGATGCCGCAGCTGACGGTTCGACCGACGGGCCCGACGCCTCCGGCCCGGTGGGGCCCGTCTGCGAGGCTGTCGAGCCGGCGGCGGCCGCGATCACCGTGTGCTACGACGACGCCGGCGAGCTGCCCTACGACGCGTGCGGGGGTGAGCTGGTCGATGGCATGTGGACGATCGAGGCCGCGTGCGAGGCGGTACCGTTTCCGCTGGGCTTTCTGAGCTCGGTGTGCAGGGCGATCGACCAGGACGTCGCGGAGGTCACCCGCAACTTCACGGGCTCGATCGCAATCGCCGATGGACAGCTCACGCGCACCATTCACAACGGCATCCAGGTGCGGGTGCCGGTGCCGGACGGCTGCTACCACGACTGCGACTGCGAGCAGTACGCTCAGCAGGTGACGACGAACTTCAGCACCCCCACGACGTGCGAGCCGAGCTGCGACGGGGACGGTGCCTGTGACTGCACCTTCGACATCTCGCAGCACAACGTGCGCACGATGGACTTCACGGCCACGGACAGTCGCATCAACGCGACGGGTTCACCGGGCTGGCGCGCGGACTTCTGTGTCGATGGCGAGCAGCTGACCATCTTCGATGACGGCTACAGCGCGATCACGCCGACCGTGTTCACACTGGCGCGGCAGCCGGCCCTCGCGTTCGAGATCTGCGATGGCTTCGACAACGACGAGGACGGCACCATCGACGAGGACCCGACCGACTGCCCACCGTGCGCCGAAGACGGTGTGTGCGCCGAGGGGTCCAGCGGGACCTGCGTGGGCGGACGCTGGCTCTGCGACTACAGCTCTGACGCCCATGAAGAGGTCGAGTCGCTGTGCGACGGGCTCGACAACGACTGCGACGGGCGCCCCGACAACGCCGACGGTTGCTGCGTCGTCGACGCCGACTGCAACGACGGCAACAGCTGCACCGTCGAGACGTGCGCGGACCACACCTGCAGCAGTGCGGTCCCCGGCGACAGCGATGGCGATGGCTTCGCCGCCGCGGCGGGCGCGTGCGGAGACGACTGCAGCGACGCGACGGCCGACGCCTGGCCCGGGCAGTCGAGGTACTTCACCACGTCGTACGTCGATGCCGCGGGCGGCCCCAGCTACGACTACGACTGCAGCGGCACCGAGGACCCGCAGATCATGCGCACGGGTGGTAGCTGCCAGACGATCGAGCCGCCCCGCAGCTGTCCACAGTGCGTGCGCGTATGCGGCGGCTCGGGGTGGATCGGCGACGTGCCCGCTTGCGGGGTGGAGGGGGACTACCGATCCTGCGGCGAGCGCCCCGACGGTGGCTGCGACGGGACCTCGTCGACAGTTCCCCGCGGCCAAGCTTGCCACTAGCGCTGCGTCGAGAGACCGACGAGCGCACATGCGAGGAGGCCCGCGATGAACCCGAAGACCGTACGCAGGTTCGTTGGAATAGCGCTACTTCAGCTCGCGGCGACGACAGTCGCGTCGGTGACGTCGGCCAATTGTCCGCTCCCCGAGCCGCGCGTCGTCTGGTCCTACCCGGCTGCGGGAGCCACCGACGTGCCCATCGACGCGGACATCATGTTCGTGTTCAGCAACTGGAACACGCCATCGCAGATCGACCTCAACGGCGAGCGCGTCGATGCGTTCGACGAGGGACGCTTCGACCCCGGAACGCTCGAGCCCAACACCGACTACACGGTGACGATCGCCTCCGAGGGCATGATGGGTCCCGTGAGCCTCGAGCTGTCCTTCGCGACGGGCGACCAGAGCGTCGAGGCCACGACACAGGCTCCGGTGATCGCGAGCCAGGCGCAGGACGACCTCACGTATCCGCTGGACTCGGATTGCCCCGAGGTGATCAATGCCCAGGACTGCTTCGACACCGGCCAGTCGACGATGCTGCGCCTGCAGGTCGAGGGCGAGGCAGTGCTCTGGCTCGTGCAGGCCGTGCCCGATGGGGAGGCATCCAGCGGCGGACTCGCGCAGGAGCGGTGGCCCTTCGAGTGCGGTGACCCGACGGTGGTCGGCTGGCGGTCAGCGGGCGAGTTCGAGGGTGGCTGCTACCGGGTCGTTGCCGTGGATGCCGCCGGCAACGAGGCGCCGAGCGAGCTCTTCTGCGGCGGCGCAGGTGATGGGGGTGGCGGCAGCGGCGGCGGGCTCTGCAGTCTTTCGACGACGCCGACGGGGCCTGCGCCTGCGGCGGCATCGGCGCTGCTCTTGCTGCTATTTGCCTGCCGACAGCGCCGTCCACGGGTCGGGGGTGGCTCCCCCATGGTCGCCCGCTCCGATCTGGGCTAGATCTGCACTTCTGGCGCACGACGTCAGCTGCCCGGGGGGGCCGACATGCTGGACGACGTGACGGGCCGCGGTGCGCAGCCCATTTCCGACGCGCTGCGCGAGAGTGAGGAGCGCTACCGGACCCTGGTCGATGGCTCGGGTGGCATCGTGCAGAGCATCGACCCCGAGGGCCGCTTCCTGTTTGTGAGCCCCCACTGGCTCGAGACGTTCGGCTATTCCGAGGACGAGGTGTCCGGGCTGACGCTGTGGGATCTGATCCATCCCGACTCTGCGGAGCACTGCCAGGACGTGTTTACGCAGCTGATGGGCGGCGTCTCGCCGGTGCCCATCGACGCGTGCTTCGTGACCAAGGCATCCGCGCTCGTCTACGTCGAGGGGATCGCCACGGCGCGCCGCGAGGCCGGCGAGGTGGTGGCAACCCACGCGCTGCTCCACGACGTGTCGGCCCAGAAGGCGGCCGAGGAGGACCACGCCCGCGTTCGCGCGCAGCTGGCGCAGGCCCAGAAGATGGAGGCGATCGGGCGACTCGCCGGCGGTGTGGCCCACGACTTCAACAACATGCTGTGCGTGATCTCCGGCAACGCGGAGCGCGTGCTCGGGGAGCTGACGCCGCGCGACCCGCTGCGCGTACCGGTCGGCGAGATCGTCGCCGCCTCCCAGCGCTCCGCGGAGCTGACGCACCAGCTGCTGGCGTTCTCGCGCAAGCAGGTGATCGAGGCGCGCGTGCTCGACCTCAACGAGCTGATCGGGCGCATGCGCTCGATGCTGCGGCGTGTGATCGGAGAGGACCTGGTGCTGCGGGCGGTCGAGGCGCCGGAGCTGTGGCATGTGCGGACGGATCCGGGGCAGGTCGAGCAGATCGTCCTGAACCTGACGGTGAACGCACGCGACGCGATGCGCGATGGGGGCGAGCTGCGGATCGAGACCCGCAACGTCACGCTGGACGACGCCTACTGCGAGGCGCACGTGGGCGCCACGCCGGGGCAGTACGCGGTGCTCGCCGTCAGCGACACCGGCTGCGGGATGGAGGCCGAGGTGCGCGAGCGCATCTTCGAGCCGTTCTTCACCACGAAGCCCGCGGGCGAGGGCACGGGCCTTGGGCTGGCGACGGTGTTTGGCATCGTCGAGCAGAGCGGGGGCCGCATCGAGGTGGAGACCGAGCCCGGCGGCGGTACGACGTTCGAGATCTACCTGCCGCGGGTCGATGCGGAGGTCGACTCCCAGCCGCCGCGACCGGTGCAGCGGCCCCACGGCGGCGACGAGACCATCCTCGTCGTAGAGGACGAGGAGATGGTGCTGCGCCTCGCGAAGACGTCGCTCGAGCGCCAGGGCTACAGCGTACTCGCCGCGTCTTCCCCGGGGGATGCCCTGGCCATGGCCCACGAGCACGAGGGCGCGATCGACTTACTCTTCACCGACGTGATCATGCCGCGCATGAACGGGCGCAATCTCGCCGCCACGCTCGCCGAGCAGCGGCCGGCCATGCGCATCCTCTATGCGTCCGGTCATACGCAGGACGTGGTCGCCCAGCACGGCGTGTCGGGTGGGGGAATCGGGTTTCTGGCCAAGCCCTACACGCCGGACACACTCAGCGCGCGCGTCCGGGAGCTGCTCGACACCGCGCACCTGCAGCCCTAGCGTCCTGCGCCGGCCCTACTCGACGACCACGTTGCAGTCGTAGCTGACGCCGAAGCTCTTGACGCGCGGCGTGGTGCCGCCGGTCAGGCCGCAGCCGTTGTCGTTGCTGGTATTGCCGTCGGGCGAGGCCATGCTCACCTCGAGCTGGATCATGTGGCCGCTCTGCATTGCGGGATCGATGAACGGCCCCAGTGCGACCTGATCGCCATCGCCCGGCAGGGTCGCGAGCGTCAGCCACTCGGCCTGCTCGAGCTCGGCCTCGTCGGTGCCGACGCGCCCGCGGAAGACGATGTATCCACCCGGCGGGACCTCCACATCCCACGTCAGGTTGCGCCAGTCGGTCCCGGCGCCGCCGCACGCCTCGATCGTCTGCACGTAGACGCTCGGCTCGCGCGAGGCCAGCCGCAGCTGCTGCCCTGTCATGTCCGAGTAGGTGTACGCCGCGAGGAAGCCCGTGACCGCGTCGACCTGCACCGTGTTGTCGTTGATGTCTACGCCGGGCGTGATCACGTGCGCCGCGTTGCCACCGTCGGGATCGCTGCGGACCACCCAGACCTTGCCCGCCGAGTCGACCGCCATGCCCTTCGGCGAGGGCACCGAGATGTCGGCCACGGCCAGCGTGTCGCCGTCGATGCGTGTGACGATGTTCGCGAACTGCCGCCCGACCCAGACGCGGCCGAGGCCGTCCGCTGTGATGCCGTGGCCATCGGGGGCCGCCGCCTCGGCGAAGCGCTGCCCCGGGGGCGCGTAGTGATCGTAGCGCTGGACGTTGGTGATCGTGAAGCCGGCGAGCCAGACGCGCTGCTTGCAGTCCACGGTGATGCCGTACTTGGCCCCGGGTAGCGTGATGTGCCCCTTGACCGCGCCGTCGCAGTTGCCTGCGCAGCCGCCGGCATCGCAGGTCGTCATGCAGGGCGCCGCCGAGCAGCTCTGCGCGTCGACGCACTGGTTGGTGTCCACGAAGCCGAGGTTGCCGCCGCCGAGCGCGCCGCCGGTCATCCACAGCAGGCCGTTGCCATCGAGGGCGGCACCATAGGCACCCGCGGGCGCCGTGGTCTCGAAGAGGATGTCACCGGTGTCGCCGTCGAGCTTGTAGAGCACGTTGTGCTCGACGCCGCTGGCCCACACGTAGCTCTTCGTCGGCTCGACCGTCACGATCGGCGGCGCGTCGTCGAGCTGCGGCTCGACCGTCACCTCGCCCCCCACGTCCTGGGCGGCGATTCCGCGAATGTCGCCGGCGGGCAGTGCGGTCCACCACGGCACGCAGTCGTCCTGTCCGAGCGGCAGCACGTCTCCCGGGCCGGTCGATGTGGTGATCACGCCGTCGCCATTGGTGTCCGGGCAGTTCTGCCCGCCCGCCAGGATCTTGGTCACGCCGTGCCCGGAGCGGCTAGCCACGAAGACGTCGCCCGCGATGTTCACCGACGTGCGAGACGGATCGCAGAAGCCGATCTCGTAGCGCGCGACCTCCACCATCGCGTCGGTGTCGACCTTCGAGACGGTGTTCCCCGAGCAAGCGCGGCCCTCGGTGTTGGCGATCCAGATGAAGCTCGGGCCGCTCGTGACGCTCTCGCCGGGCGTGATGACCAGCGCGCCATCGGGGTCCACGCCCACCGAGCTCGAGCCGGGCGAGCTCGGGTCGAACGGGTCGGAGCCCTCACCGATGATCGTCTGCTTGCAGTCGTCGATGCAGTCGGGGTCGATGCTGCCCTCGATGCCGCTGGGCATCGGAGGCTCCATCATCATGAAGGGCGTGCTCGCGTCGCCCGTGACGCCGTTGGGGATCTCCCCGCCCGTGGTGCCGCCGCTGCCCGCATTGTTCGGCTCGTCCGGTCCGGGGGCAGCACCCCTGCTCTCGTCCGACTCGCTCTTACAGCTCAGCAACAGCGCGAGGCACACCCACGGCAACCAGGAGTTCAACCGAGTCATCACTACACCTCCACCGGGAATCCCAACCCATGGACCTCCCGAAGCACACCCACATCACGCAGTACCCGCGGCCACCTTACGCGCATTGTCCCGCGTGGGCCATTCCCCACAATGGTGGCGGGTTGCGACCCGAAGGGCGTCTGACGCCGACTTTCGGCTCATCGCAATGACCGATCCCGGCGAGATTGCCAGCGGGTGCACCGGGGAGGGGGCCGCGCTGACCGCACGCCAGGAAAGTTGCTCACATGGCGGGCCGGATTGGTCAGTACAGGCGTCTGCCGTGCCGGCATTTATTGGGTAGGCTTGCCGCCATGACGTCCCCGGACAGCGGCCGACAGCCTATCGATGCCTATCGGGGCGTGCGCGCGCTGACCGATCGGCTCGTCGAGCCGCTGTCGGCCGAGGACATGGGGCTGCAGTCGATGGACGATGCGAGCCCGGCCAAGTGGCACATGGCCCACACGACGTGGTTCTTCGAGACCTTCATGCTCAAACCGCAGGTCGCGGGCTACGTGCCCTTCGACCCGCACTACGAGTACCTCTTCAACTCGTATTACAACGCGGTGGGTGCGCAGTATCCGCGCCCGCGGCGCGGTCTGATCTCGCGGCCGGGAGTGCAGCAGGTCCGCGACTACCGCGCCCACGTAGACGAGGCGATGACGCGGTTGCTGCAAGGCGGCGTCGACGACGCGTGCGCGGAGCTCCTGCAGCTCGGGCTCAACCACGAGCAGCAGCACCAGGAGCTGCTCGTCACCGACCTCAAGCACGGGCTGTCGTTCAACCCCCGGTACGCGGTCGTGTGCGCGCGCGAACGCACCGCCTCCACGCCCGCTCGCTCCGACGTCAGCTACACGCGGTTCGACGGCGGGCTGGTGGAGATCGGTGCTGAGGGCGGCTTCCACTTCGACAACGAGGCCCCGCGCCACGCCGTGCACCTGTGCGCGTTCGAGCTCGCCAACCGCCCCGTGACGAACGCGGACTTCATGCGCTTCGTGGAGGCGGGCGGCTACGAGCGCCCCGACCACTGGCTGTCCGACGGTTGGGCCTTCGTGCAGCGCATGCGGATCACCGCACCGCTCTACTGGACACGAGGCGATGACGGCTTCGAGCAGTACACGCTCTCGGGCGTGCTGCCACTCGAGCCGGCCGAGCCGGTCTGCCACATCAGTCACTACGAGGCGGATGCCTACGCGCGTTGGGCCGGTGCGCGATTGCCGACCGAGGCGGAGTGGGAGCACGCGAGCGAGCGCTGCGCAGCGGAGGATGCGGACGCGCTCGACCCGACGCGCTTGCATCCGCGCGAGGTCTCCGATGCCGACGGTCTGCGCGGGATGCTCGGCGGCGTCTGGGAGTGGACCGCCTCCGCGTACCTCGCGTATCCGGGCTTCCGTCCGTTCGCCGGCGACGCGGCCGAGTACAACGGCAAGTTCATGTCCGGGCAGCTCGTGCTTCGCGGCGGCTCCTGTGCTACCCCCGCAGGCCACGCGCGCGCGTCCTACAGGAACTTCTTCCCCCCCCAGGCCCGCTGGCAGTTCAGCGGTCTGAGGCTAGCGCGCGACGTCGCCTGAATCCCGCGCGCCGCGAGTTGCAGCGAGCCGCGCCCTGACCCCAAGCACCGAGCAGTATGTCCGACGAGACCTCCGCCAGAGACGACTACCGATCCTCGCTGCCTCCCGACCTCGAGGCGCCATCGAGCCCCTTCTTCAGAGCGTGGGCCAAGTTTGTCATCAACCACAGGTTGCTGTGCGTGTTGGCCTGCTTTGCGGTCACGGGCCTCGCCGTCCACCAGATCGCGACCAAGCTCGAGGTCGACACGACGACCAAGGGCTTCCTCGGGCGCAACAACCCCGCGTCGCTGACGCTCAACGAGCTCGAGGCCACGTTTGGCTCCGACTCGCTGATGCAGATCATCGTCAAGGGTGACGTCTTCTCCGAGTCGTTCCTGCGCCGGCTCGAGGCGCTGCATCGGGAGCTCGAGAAGGTCGACGAGGAGCTCTCCGGTGAGCCACCGCCGCCCGTCGAGACCAGCTCGACCGAGCCAGCATCGGGCGACGATGACTTCGGCGACTTCGGCGACGAGGAGGGTTGGGGCGAGGAGGAGGGCGGAAGCAACATCGACGAGGTCATCTCGTTGATCAACGTTCGCCAGACCGAGTGGCGCGACGGCGGTCTCTGGGTCGGGGGGCTGCTGGACGAGTGGCCCTCGGAGGCCGAGCTGCCCGCGCTGCGCAAGCGGGTGCTTTCGGACCGGCAGCTCGTCGGTCAGGTGATCGGCGAGGACGGCACGCACACGGCGATCATCGTCCGCGCGCAGCGCATGACGGAGACCGATCGCAACACGGTCCACGCCGCCGTCGAGAAGATCGTCGAGAAGCACCACACCGACGACTTCCAGCTCTGGCTCGGCGGCCCGGCGTCGCTCGATGCCAACATGTTCAAGATCATGCTCGGCGATTTTCAGCGCCAGATGGGCATCGGGATGCTCTTGATCGTGCTGATCCTATTCGGTCTCTTCCGGCACCCACTCGGCGTCATCGGACCCGTGCTCGTGGTGGTGCAGGCGGCGCTGTGGATGATCGGCACGATGGCGCTCGTCGGCAAGCCGATGACGTCGATCTCGAACATCCTGCCCCTGTTCCTCATCTGCGTCGGCATGGGCGACTCCGTCCACGCGCAGAGTGTCTACCGCGACCTGCGACGGCACGGCGCTGACAACCTCGACGCGATCGTGGAGGCGGTCGGCTCCACCGGCGTGCCGGTCTTCTACACGACGATGACGACGGCGTTCGGACTGCTGAGCTTCAACGCCGCGAGTCTCGGCGCGATCAACGACATGGGCATCTTCGGCGCGCTCGGCGTGTCGTTCGCGCTGCTGCTGTCGTTGATCATGCTGCCGGCCGTCCTGACGCTCAACAAGAGGAGCATGCTGGGCGTCGCGGCGTCCGGAAAGCAGGACCTGCTCGCGCGTATGCTCGGCGCCTGCTACCGCGCGACCAAGACGGAAACGCGGCGCAAGCGCGGCCTCGTGATCGGCGCGGTCTTCACGGCGGTGGCGGTCTACGGGGCAACGACCCTCTACGTGCATCACGACCCGCTCGAGTGGATCCCGGACGACTACCACATCAAAGACGCGTTCGTGACGGTCGACCGCGAGCTCGGCGGCGCCTCCGGCATCGCGCTCATGATCGAGGCCAAGGAGCCGGGAGGGCTCAAGAGCCGCGAGCTGATGTTGGCGCTCGAGGAGCTGAAGGCGCACACGGACGGCTACGTCGACGCAAACCACGGTGAGATCGTGGGCACGACGACAGGTGTGCTCGACGTGGTGCGCGAGAGCAACCGCGCCCTCAATGGGGGTGCCCAGGCCCACTACGCGGTCCCCGACACCCAGCGTGGCGTCGTGGACATGTTCACGATGTTCGAGAACTCCGGCCCCGAGCAGCTGAGACGCCTCGCGACCATCGACATGACCCGGGGCCTGGTGAACATTCGCGTCAAGTGGCTCGAGGCAGCGGCCTACGAGCCGCTCATGATCCACGTGCGCCAGGGCGTCGACAAGTACATCGACGACGCCTTCGATGTGCGCTTCACCGGCGCCGTGTTCACGATGTTCACCGTCATTCAGAACCTCATCCTCGATCTGACGAAGAGCTTCGGCTTGGCTTTCTTCGTGATCACATTCGTGATGATCCTGCTGCTGCGTGATCTAAAGCTCGGGCTGATCGCGATGATTCCGAACCTGCTGCCCATCGTCGCGGTGATGGGGTTCATGGGCTACTTCGACATCCCCATCGACGGCGCGAATCTGATGCTGGCCTCGATCGGTATCGGTGTGGCGGTGGATGACACGATCCACTTCCTGCACCAGTTCAAGAGCCACTACGACCTCCACGGCGACGTCGAGGCGGCCCTGCGGCACTCCTTCGACCACACCGGGCGCGCGCTGTTCTCCACCAGCGCGATCCTCACCGGTGGGTTCATGGTGTTCATGGTCTCCGAGATGGCGAACATCCAGAACTTCGGGAAGCTCATCAGCCTGGTGATCGTGCTCGCCGCCGCGATCGATCTGGTCTTCTGTCCCGCGCTGCTGCGGACCTTCTACAAGGACAGGGCGCCGGCCGCCCCGGCCACCGCCCAGCTCGCCTGAGCCGCTAGGCGTGGAAGCGCCGCCGATCCTCCGGCGGTGGAGGGATGCAGCGGTCGCTCTGTCCGAACAGCCGGTAGCGAATGCGTGCGAACAGGCGGTACTGCAGGTTCAGCAGGGCGAGGGGCACGATGTGTAGCACCGCCGCGACCCGAAACACGCGTGGCCAGATCTGACGGCCCGCGGCTCCATCGCAGAGGATGCGCTCGTCCTCGCCTCCGAAGTCCGTGACGGCATAGATGGTGTCGATGTCGGCCTCGATGCCATGCCGCGCCAGCAGCGTACTGGCGGTCCCACCCTGAAGGTGGGCGAAATGGATCTGTCGGTCGGTGTCGTGGCGCAGGATGAAAGCGACGAGTCGGTTGCAGAATACACAGGTCCCGTCCACGAGAATCAAGAGCTTGGATGGCATGGTCATCCTCCTTTCCAATCACCACGATCGAGGGGCGGCAAAGGTTACGGCGCCGCGTCTTTTTCCCCGCTAGGCTCCTCCCATGTCGCAGGATGCAGTCGCGCGCGCCATCGAGCAGCACAGGGCGCTGTTGTGGGGGCTGTGCTATCGGATGTCTGGCTGCGCGGCCGACGCGGACGACCTCGTCCAGGACGTGGCCGAGCGTGCGCTGCTGAAGCCCCCTGCGGATACGACGGTGGAGCTGCGCCCGTGGCTGGTGCGCGTCGCGATGAACCTGAGCCGCGACCACCTGCGCCGTCGCCGTCGTCGCAGCTACCGCGGAACCTGGTTGCCGGGTCCCGCGAGTGTCGAGCATGGCGTGCTCGCGCAGCGGGTGACGGCCGAGACACGCTACGGAGAGCTCGAGAGTGTGACGGCGGCGTTCCTGCTCGCGCTCGAGGCGCTCACCCCCGCCCAGCGCTCCGTGCTTCTTCTGCGCGACGTGGTGGGCTATTCGGTCGCCGAGACCGCCGAGCTGCTCGACATGTCCACGTCCAACGTGAAAACGACGCACCACCGGGCGCGTGCGAGCATGGCCGGCTACGACGGCGAGCCGGCGGACCTGAGTGAGCAGCGCCTGCGGCGACATCGCAGTGCGCTCCGGGCCCTGCTGGTGCACCTGTCGTCGCGGAACGTCGACGCGTTGACCGCGCTGCTGCGGGAAGATGTGCGCGCGCTCAACGATTCGGACGGCAAGTACTTCGCAGCCAGGCGCGAGGTCGTCGGGCGCGCGAAGGTGATTCTCTTTCATCTCAAGGTTAACGCGATGCACGAGCGGACGCAGGCGGGGACGCCGCGCGGCACGATCGAAATGCTCAATGGCGAACCCGCCCTCGTTGCACACTGGCCCAGCGGCGACCCTCGTATCCCTGCGCGTATGGTCGTGCGGATCTCCATCGACGACGACGGGCGGATCCGGCAGCTGGACACGGTCGTCGCCGACCGCAAGCTGTCGCATCTCAGGTTCGACGGGCTCGGCGGGCGGTGGGACGGACGGGAGCTGGTGGAGTCGCTGCACGCGGCGCTAACCCATCGTCCCCTGTGGGAGTGGGTGCCGGCGGCCGCGCTGCGCGTGGGCCGTGCGGCCAGGCACGCCGTGCGTCGGCGCGGCTAGGCGCTCGTCTCGTCTTCCGTGGTTGTGTCCTGAAGCGCGGCGTCTTCGCGCTTCAGGCGACCGTCGATGAACAGCGGCCCCGCGGGCAGCAGTGCGACGAAGACGAGCCACGCGCAGCGCCCGAGCGACCAGCCCGCCGCGAGGCGCGCCTCGGTAATCGCGAAGCAGTAGCCGATGAAGAGCAACCCGTGCACGGGCCCGAGGACCTGCACGACGATCGGCAGCCCGACCATGTACTTCAGGGGCAGGCCTATCCCCAGCAGGCCGAGGAAGGAGATGGCCTCCAGGATGCCGACGAGGCGAACGCGTCCGATGGGTGTCTTGAGCACGCGGTGCTTATAGCACGCGTCGTCTGCGCACGTGGCCGACGAACAACGAGCCGAGGGCAAGCCACATGAGCTGCCAGGGGTTGCCGGCGGCGTCGACGCGGCCACGCGCACCGGGCGCGACCCGACAGCCACAGCCTCCGCCGGAGTCCTCTCCCGGCTGCCCGGTCGGCGGCATCGCGACCGCGGCGTCGCCGGTGGCCGTGCCGCCGTTGCCGGTGTCGATGACCCGCGTATCGATGACGCGGGGAGGGCCGGCGTCGTCGCCTGTGCCGATGCCGAGCACCTCGCGCTGCCACTCGGCGAACGGCGCGGCGCACGCGTCCGCCACGCCGGTGCCGGCCGCGCACTGAAGCAGGCTGTCCACCTCGTCGAAGCGGAGCGCCAGCTCGACGCCTTCGCCGCCGTCGGTCGACGTCACGACGCCGACATCGCTCGGGCTGTACTGGCCACAGATCCACAGCACGTCATCGATGTGGGCGAGGCACGTGACGCCGGTGACCGCGCCCACCGGTGCGAAGCTCGCCCCCCCGTCCTCGGAGCGCAGCAGCCCGTCGACCCCGCCCACCCAGGCGGTCGAACCGTCGGGTGCGATCGCGAAGTCCGATAGGCCGGGCACGTCGGTGATCGTCTCCCAGCTCGCGCCCGCGTCCGTGCTGCGCACCAGCCGATCGGCGAGCACCGTCCCGTCACGCGACAGCACGTGGGCGAAGAGGGTGTCCGGGTCGGTCGGGTGGACCGCGAGCAGATAGACGCTCAGCTCACCGTCTTCGAGTGCGAACGCGCTCTGCGTCCACGTCTGCCCGGCGTCGTCGGAGCGGGCCACGAAGTAGTTGAACATCAGGTCGAGACCGCTGGCGTAGGCGCGCTGCGGATCGCTCGGGGAAAGCCGCAGCCGCTCGAGGATGACCTCGTCCGAGGTGGCGCCGACCAGCGACCAGCTCTGCCCGCTGTCGTCGCTGCGGTAGTGGCCGTTGTCGGCGCCGGCCACGCCGCTGGTCGCGTGGAAGCTCGACGCATCCTGCGGTGCGCGCGCCATCGTCGGCACGGCGACCTGCGACAGCGGCCCGTCGACGACGGCGTAGTCGCACAGGGTGCTGTCGCTGCGCACCGGCCCCATGAACGTGGCCAGCAACAGGTGGCCATCTTCCGTGAAGGCCAGTGGTGGTCGCTGGCTCGCTGTGTAGCCGATCGCCTCGTAGCAGGTGAAGCGCCAGCTTCCGCCGTCGTCATGGCTCAGCATGACGCCGCGGTTGGTGAGCACACCGATCGTCCGCGTATCACCCTGGCCGTGCGTGACGACGGCGCGGCCGTAGGGCGGCGGATGGGCCGCTGCGGGCGCCGCGATGCAGAGCATCGCGGTCGCGCACAGACAGCCCGCCATGAGGCGTTCGATCAGTCGGCGCACCGGCGCCCCACCTGCCTAGCAACCGTCCCCGCCGAACAGGAACTCCTCGATGCACGTGTTGCCATTGTTGCTGATGCCACCGCCTCCGGCGAGTGCGCCGGCCGGGTAGGCGAGCACGAAATTGTAGCACATCTCCTCGTTGGTCCCGGTGCCGTAGGCGACGGATCCATCGTAGAAGCACTCGGTCTCGAGCGTGTCGCCGGGCATGATCGTCATCGGCGTGTCGTAGGCGATCTGCCCGTCGAAGGCGAAGGGCTTGTCGATGAGCGTCTCCTGGCCGCCGCCCTGTCGAAACACCGTCGTGCGCATGCGGGTACCGCGCAGGTGCATGTGCGGCGACGACGAGATGATCGTGATCGGGCCGTTGCCGCGCGGGTTGCAGGTCCCGCAGACCGTGCCCGCGCCGTTGGTGCGGAAGCCTTCCTGCCCCAGGGGGTGGGTGGCGGCTTCGTTCGGGAGCAGCTCGCGCGTGATGCACAGCTCGACGCCGCTGGCATCCGTGTGGCCAGGCCCGGGGGCGTTGTAGTGCACCTCGAGCTCGAGGCCGCCGGCCGGGATCTGCAGCCCCACGCCTTCCGGCATGATGGTGTCTTGCGCGCCGGGCGCCCAGCCGGCGATGAACTGCCCGGCATGCGCACCGAGCGCGCCTTCGGCGATGCCGCCGTCCTGGATGCCGCCGCCGGAGTAGAGGATCCAGTGGTGGATGGCGCGGTCGTTGTCGATCAGCGAGCGCGCCTTGAGGCCGTGGACCTTGCCGCTGCCCCATGGCGGCGTGAAGTTGAAGTTCACGTAGAGGTCCGGGGTCGTCGGCACGTTGTACGGGGTGACCTTGTCGCCGCTGTGGGCGGTCAACGTGAAGCACTCCTCCCCGACTACGGGTGCGGGGCCGCCTCCCGTGCCGTCGCTGATCGCGCCGCCGGTTCCGCCGGCGACCGCGCCGCCGCCGCCGTCGCCGTTGCCCACACTGACGTCGCCCGGCTGCTCCATCGTGCACGAGCCGGCCTGCATGCCGCCGGCGATCCAGTTGTCGATGACCGCCATGTCGCTTGGCGTCAGCGGCGGGTTGGGCGCGGGCGGCATGGGCCGCGCGATGTCGTGGATACGTGCCGTGACAAGCTGCGACATCTGGGCGCCCCCGGCGTTGAGCGCCTGGAAGTGCGAGAGCGTCGTCAGCGGCATGGGGGCGCCGAAGCGCGTCGTGGTGCCATGGCACTCCCAGCAGTTGCTGGAGAGGACCTGCGCCACGTCGCAGGGCAACAGCGCCTGGCCGCCGGGGGCGCCGAAACCGTTCGGCTGTCCGAAGCTCCCCCCTGAGCCCACGCCGTACCCGTACTCGTAGTTGACGACATCCTCGTCCGCGGGCGGCTCATCACAGCCCGCCGACACGCTAGCCAACGCAAACATCGCGACCGTAGCCGCTACACAACACCGATCCATCACAGCACCTCACAGCCACACCGTTCACCCATCCCCAGTATGGTGGCGCCCGGAGGCCGCGCAAGAGGTGAGCAGTCATTAATGTGCAATTTGCGTACATAATTTAACCGCTGGAAACTATTGATAAAATCGCATTTTAGGTGATTCAGACTGGCTCGAGTGACCGCCCCGATCCGGTGTCAATTCACGGGTCGTGACCGAGCTGAGCGGACGATTTCGGTGCCTCGGAAGCGCGGGCCTTGCCCGGCTACGGCGACGCCAGCAGCCGCAAAAGCTGCGTCATTCCTTGAGGCGCGGCATGAGCTCGACGAAGTTGCAGGGTCGGTATCGGTTGTCGAGCTGGTGCACCAGGATGCCGTTCCAGCCGTCCTTGCACGCGCCCGGCGAGCCGGGCAGGGCGAAGAGATAGGTCTCCCCGGCCACCCCCCCGGTGGCCCGCGACTGGATCGTGGAGATCCCGATCTGCTGCAGGCTCTGCGAGCGGAACAGCTCCCCGAAGCCTTCGATTTCCTTTTCGTAGACCGCCCGGAACGCTTCGGGGGTCACATCGCGGCCGGTGACGCCGGTGCCGCCCGTCGAGATCACGACGTCGACATTGGCGTCGGCGATGAACTCCCGCAGCACCGCCTCTATATGCGGCCGCTCGTCGGCCACGATGCGCTTGGCGACCACCTCGTGTCCCGCCGCGGTGGCGAGCTTCACGAGCGTCGCCCCCGATCGGTCGTCCTCCTCGGTCCGCGTGTCCGACACGGTCACGATGGCGATGTGGACGGGGAGAAAGGGGCGTGATTCGTCGATGCCTGACATGCCCCGACGGTAGCACGCTTGACGACGCGTCCAGGCTCGTCAGGGCGCCTGCGGCGGCTCTTGCCCGCCGCGATCGACCACCCCCGACGGCGCTTCGCGCTCTGCGGCCGCGAGCTTCTTGCGCAGGCTGCGGGTGGATGCGCGAAGCTCCTGGACATCGCGCTCGAGCGTCTCGGCCCGCGTGCGCAGCTCGCGCTCGCGCTGCCGCGACGACCTGCGTTCGCTGGCCATCTGATCGCGCTCGCCGCGCAGCGCCTCGGCCTGCTTCTGCAGCCCGTCGCGCTCCTTGGTGCGGGAGGCGTGCTCCAGCTCCAGCGAGGACAGCGCAGCCAGCGTCAGCTCGTGTTTGCGGCCGAGGGCCTCGAGCGAGGTGCTGAGCTCGGCGCTGTGCTCGTCCGCGGTGTCGCGGGCGTCGGAGAGCTCGACGCCGATCTGCTTGAGCGTCGCGACGTCCACCTCGAGCGCCTCGCTCTGGGTGGCGAGCCTCTTGAGCCGGGTCTGCAGCTTGTTCTTGCGCCGCGCGGTCTTGTTGAGCTGGCTGTCGAGCGTGGCGACCTCATCGATGCTCTCGCGTAGCGCCTCGTCCTGCTCGCCGAGCTGTGCCTGCTGTCGCTCGAGTGCGGAGCGCTGCTCGAACGACAGCGCGCGCAGCTGCTCGCCCTCGTGGGTCTTCTGCTCGAGTCGCTGCTGCTCCGTGTGCAGCACCCCGCGCTGGCGCTGGACCTCGAACCCGAGGGCCGCAAGCGTCAGGAGCCCGGCACCGAGGAAGGGCGCTGCACGGCGAAGTGTCCGAAAGCGGGCGGCGCGTCGCTCCTGGGGCGCGGTGAGCACGGCGAGCTCCGCTGCGAACTCGGCGGCGGTCGGCCGCTGCCCGGGGTCGAGGTTGAGCCAGCGCTCGAAGGGGCGCCGCAGGTGCTGAAGGCCCCGGCCGTCCGGCGGCGGCACCGGGAACTTCGCCCGCGTCGTCAGCAGACCCACCGTTGGCAGGTCCGTGTTGGGCGCGGTGGCCGGCTCGAGCAGCACGCGCAGCACGAGCGCGAGCGAGAACACGTCGGCGCTGTCGCCGATGACCGCTTGCTTGTCGCCGAGCGCGGTCTTGGCTGTCTCAGGGGCGACCCATGCGGGGCTGAAGCCGCGCGGGGCCTCACCTCCCTTGGCCGCGATGCCCAGGTCGAGCAACACCGGCAGGCCCTCGGCGAAGCCAGCCATCTCGGCGAGGAAGATGTTCTCCGGCTTGATGTCGTGGTGGTTGACGCCGACCTCGTGCATCGCCGCGAGCCCACGCGCCAGCAGCTCGAAGATCGGCCGCGCCTCATCGGTGCTGAGCGCCCGCGCGTGGTCGCGCTCCACGCGCGCGTCCAGGGTCTGGCCGTCGAAGAACGGCATCGCGAACCAGAGCCGTCCCTGGTGCCAGCCGTAGTCCTTGAACTGCACCACCGACGGATGGCTGACAGACGCGATCAGGACGAGCTCGCGCAGGGCGTTCTGCTGCGCTTTGTCGGTCTCGGCGGGGCGGTGCAGCAGCTTGATCGCCAGTCGGTGACTGGAGATCTCGCGGTCCGACGCCCGGTAGACCGCGCCGAAGCCGCCATCGCTGATGTGCTCCTCGATGACGTAGCGGTCCGCGAGTAGGAAGCCGACCGGAAGGCCCTCGACGGGTCCTGCCTGTGCGGCCCGGTCGGTCGGGTTGGCCGGGTCGGTAGGGTCGGTGGGGTCGGTGGGGTCGGCCGCATCCGTGGGCGCATCGCCGAGCCGTGAGAGCGTCTCGGTCCTGGGCTCGTGCAGGCGCTTGCTGCGCGACGCGCCGGCGGGCGGTTGCCAGCGCGCGAGCGTCCCCGGCGGCTGCGTGCGTGGCAGGGTCGACATGGGGCCAGCATGCCATGTGGATCGGCGAGCACAACCGCGGCCGATTCAGGCACCCCCTAGATCAGGTAGTAGACGAGCAGCGAGCCGAGCAGCATGGCGGCCATCAGCGTGCTTCGGCCGGTGCCCCAGGGCTCGCCGAGCTGGCCATGGGGGGAGTAGATGGTGCGCAGCCCGCCCTGTAGAGTGCCGAGCAGCCCGCCGACGAAGTCCTCGCCGAGCACCCGTCGGGCGCGCTGCATGTAGACCCAGACGCGCCCGCCGATCTCGGGGATGAAGCGTCGATAGAAGTAATCGCTGTCGAGGTTCACGGAGCGAACCTCGGGCGGGTAGATGCCGGTGCGCATCATCACGCCGAACGCCAGCCCGGCGAAGAGCAGCAGCTGCAGCTGTGTCACGACGTGGGTGGTGTCGTAGGCGTTGTACTCGCGGACGAACGGCAGGATGTCGTAGAGCGGCTGCGGGAACAGGCCGATGCCGATGCACATCGCCGCCGCACAACCCATTGCGAGCAGCATGTTCCAGGGGGCCTCTTCGCAGCGCTTGCCACTGTCGTGGGCGAAGAAGCTGAAGAACGGGATCTTGATGCCCGAGTGGTCACAGACGCCGGCGGACGCGAACAGCAGGAAGACAAACGTCACCGTCATGTGCTCCTCGGCCGCCGCGCTCATGATCATCGACTTCGTCACGAAGCCGCTGAGCAGCGGGAAGGCGGAGATCGACAGCGCGCCGATGATGCAGAAGACCGTCGTGATCGGCATCGACTTGTAGAGCCCGCCGAGCTCGCTCGCCTTGATCGTGCCCACGCGGTGCAGCACGGCGCCCATCGACATGAAAAGCAGCGCCTTGTACATGATGTGCGCGAAGGCGTGAGCCGCTGCGCCATTGAGCGCGAGCTCGGAACCGATGCCGATGCCGACGACCATATAGCCCAGCTGGTTGTTGAGGCTGTAGGCGAGCACGCGGCGCAGGTCGTTCTCGATCACTGCGAAGAAGATCGGGAAGCACGTCATCGTGACGCCGATGGGGATCAGGATGTCGGTCCCGGCGAAGCCGCGTGCCAGGGCGTAGATCGCGAGCTTGGTCGTGAACGACGCCAGGAAGACCGTGCCGCTGACCGTGGCCTCCGGGTAGGCGTCCTGCAGCCAGTTGTGCAAGAGCGGGAACGCCGCCTTGATGCCGAAGGCGAGGAAGATCAGCCAGGGCCCCAGGCCCGTGAGCTCCATGCGCTGGAACGTGATCGACCCGGTGTCGACGTAGAGCGCGATGGCGCCGGCCAGCAGCAGCACGCCCGACAGGACCTGGATGATGAGGTAGCGCAGGCCGACCTTGAACGCCCGCTCGGTGCGCTTCACCCAGATCAGGAAGACCGACGCGATCGCGGTCAGCTCCCAGTTGATGAACAGCGAGATCAGGTCGCCGGCGAAGACCGCCGCAATGGCGCTGCCCGCGTAGACGAAGGACGCCGTGTGCTCGACGCGGTCCTTGACGTGGTAGGCGTAGAGCGCGCCCACGAAGGCGGCCAGGTGGAAGATGGTGCCGAAGATGCGGCTGAGGCGGTCGACGCGGATCGGCACCAGGCCGTTGCCCGCGAGCTGCAGCGCGGTGACGTGGCCGATCGGCAGTGACCACACCTGGTACAGCCCGATGATCGGAAGTAGCAGCATGTACGGTCCCACGGCCTTGCGCGGCAGCAGCGGGATGAGCAGTGCGCCGAGCATCACGATGTAGCCCGGCGGCAACATGGGGAGCAGCTCAGTCATAGTAGTCCTCGTCCCGCTTGAGCAGCTTGCGCAGCTGGGTCGCGGTCAGGACCAACCCGAGGTAGGCGAGGAAGCCGAAGCCGGCGTGGAAGCCGATCCACTGCTCGAAGTTGAAGTGCCCGTGCTTGTGGTAGGCGAGGTCGGCGAGGACCGTCGCGATGCACGCGGCGACCAGCGCGTAGAAGATCTTGTCGACATTGCGCCGATCGTCGAGCCAGCGGGGCTCTTCGCCCTCGGGGAGCTTGTGCTCGTCGTGATTGCTCATGTCACCTGCCTTCCGTGATCGGCAGTAGCAGCTGCAGGATGTAGCCCGAGGAGAAGAACAGCACGATGCAGCCCACGGCCGCGATGCACAGCGGCACCACGCACAGGATTGGCGCTTCCTTCATGCCGCCTTCCTGCCCGTCGTCGTGCGCATCGTCATGCCCGTGCTCGTCGGCGTCCGGCTCGAAGAAGAATGCCCGCACCACGATCGGCATGAGGTAGGCGATGCTGAGCAGCGAGCTCAGCATCAGCACGCCCATGAACGCCGGGTTGCCCCCCTCGGCGGCGCCGAGCGCCAGGTACCACTTGCTCCACGTCCCTCCGAAGGGCGGCAGGCCGATGATGCTCAGGGAGCCGAGCGTGAAGGCGCCCATCGTGAAGGGCATGCGTCGTGCGATGCCGTTGAGCTGTGTGACCTCGGTCTTGTGGGCGGCGACGTAGATCGCGCCGGCGCAGAAGAAGAGGGTGATCTTGCCGACCGCGTGCATGATGATGTGCATGCCGCCGCCCAGCACGCCGGCGCCGGTCGCGAGCGCGCCACCGAGCACGATGTACGACAGCTGGCTGATGGTCGAGTAGGCCAGCCGCGCCTTGAGGTTGTTCTGCTGCAGCGCGACCACCGAGGCGATCAGGATCGTCGCCGACGCGACCCACATCAGCCACTCGGAGTGGTTACCCGCAGCCAGCGTGTCGATGCCGAAGATGTAGACGATCACCTTGAGAATGGTGAAGACGCCGGCCTTCACCACGGCGACCGCGTGCAGCAGGGCGCTCACCGGTGTGGGCGCGACCATCGCGTTGGGCAGCCAGCGATGGAACGGCATGAGCGCTGCCTTGCCCGTGCCGAAGGCGAAGAGCCCGAGCAGCCACGGCATCGCACCCGGGCTGACCTTGCCCGCGAGGATACCGCCCGGCCTGAAGTCGAGCGTGCCGGCCGCGCTGTAGGTCCACAGGATCGCCAACAGCAGGAAGCACACCGACGTGAAGACCAGAATCCCGAGGTAGACGCGGCCAGCCTTCTTCGCCTTCTCGGTCCCGTGGTGGGTCACGAGCGGGAAGGTCGAGAAGGTGAGGAGCTCGTAGAAGAGAAAGAGCGTGAAGAGGTTGCCCGCGAAGGCGATGCCGAGCGCGGCCGAGATGGCGATGGCGAAGCACGCGAAGAAGCGCGTCTGGTTCTTCTCGTCGTGGCCGCGCATGTAGCCGATGGCGTAGAGCGATGTGATGATCCACAGGCCCGAGGCGACCATCGAGTAGACGACGCCCAGGGGCTCCAGCAGGAACGTGAGGTGCACGCCCGGGATCACCTCCATGACCGAGAGCGCGGGGCGGTCGCCGTGGCGGACCATGTTGGCCAGCGGCGCGACGGCGGCGAAGGTGCCGAGGGTCGCGACCGTCGAGATGGAGTCGCGCACGTTCGGCCAGCGGCCGGTGAGCAGCACGAGCAGTGCGCCCGCGGCCGGCACCAGCATAGCGATGGCCATCAGCGTGTCGCCCGTCATGAGCCGGTCCCCATGAGCTGCTGCGCTACCTGCCGCGCGACGCCGGCGGTTGCGTCGGTGTTGAAGCCGAAGACGACCGTGCCTGCGATCAGCACCCACGTCGGGATCAGCATCGACAGCGGCGCGTCACCGCCCCCGGTCTTGCCATCCCCGCTGCCATCCCCGTCGCCCGTGTCCTTGGCCTCCCCGAAGTAGACGACCTCGATGACCTTCCATACGTAGACGACGGCGAGCATCGAGGAGAGCAGGATCAGGAAGGCGATGCCGTACCAGCCCTTCTCCAGGGCGCCGAGGACCAGGTACCACTTGCTGACGAAGCCGACGGTCCCGGGTACACCGATGATCGCCAGCCCGCCCGTCACGAAGGCGGCCATCGTGAGCGGCATGCGCCGACCGAGGCCCGCCATGTCGCCGATCTGGGAGCTGCCGATGCGATAGGTCACACAGGCGACGACGAGGAACAGACCGCCCTTCATGAGCGCGTGGTTGAAGAGGTGGACGAAGCCGCCGGTCAGGCCCAGCTCGGAGTTGTAGGCGAGTCCGAGCGTCATGTAGCCGATCTGCGCGACACTCGAGAACGCCAGCAGCCGCTTGATATCGGTCTGATAGATCGCCGCCAGCGACCCGGCGAACATGGCGACGACCGACAGCGGAAGCAGCATGCGGTCGATGTGCAGCACGCCGAAGACGTAGGCGGCGCCGAAGACCGTGAAGATCATCCGCGCGAGCACGTAGTACATGACCTTCGTCGCGGTCGCTGCGAGGAAGGCCGACACCACCGGCGGCGCGTAGGTGTAGGCGTTGGGTAGCCACTGGTGCAGCGGGAAGACCGCCAGCTTGATCGAGAGCCCCACGGCGATCAGTGCGAAGCCCAGCACAACGGTGCGCGTGTCCTGCACGGGCAGAAGTCGCACCGCCAGGTCGCCCATGTTGAGGGTGCCGGTCATCTGGTAGCAGAGGCCGACGCCGAGCAGGTAGAAGGTGCCGCCGATGGTGCCGAGGATCAGATAGGAGTAGGCGGCGACCGGCGCGCGCTTGCCCGTGCCCATGCCGATGAGCGCGTACGACGACAGCGATGTGATCTCGAGGAAGACGAAGACGTTGAACGCGTCGCCCGTGACGGTGATGCCGAGCATGCCCGTGAGCGCCAGTAGCAGCGTCGCGTAGAAGAGGTGCTCGCGCCCGTGGGGTATGCGCGTGGCGGTCCCGGAGGTGGGCCCGAAGGACATCACGACCGACGCGATCATCGACACGATCACCAGTATGTAGGCGGTGGCGTTGTCGACGCGGTACTCGATGCCCCACGGTGGCGGGAAGCCTCCGAGCTCGTAGACCAGCGGCTGCCCACCGGTCACCTGCATCAGCATGGTCACCGCGATCCATAGGCTCGAGACAGCCGCGCCGATCGCCACCGTGCGCGCGAACCACGCGCTGGGGATCAGCACGCAGAGCGTCGCGGACAGCAGGGGGACGAGCACCTGCAGGATCGGTAGGTGACTCACTCCTCGGCCTCGTCCATCTCGCGGATCTCATCCTCCTCGACGGTCCCGTAGTTCTCCTGGATCCGTACGGCCAGCGACAGGGCGAGGGCGGTCGTGGCCACGCCGACCACGATTGCCGTCAGCATCAGCACGTGGGGAAGCGGGTTGGCGAACACGAGGTCACCCGCGCCGCCCTCGGGGATGATCGGGGCTGTACCGCCCTCGACCTTGCCCATCGAGACGTAGAACATGATCACCGAGACCTGGAAGATGTTCAGGCCCATGACCTTCTTCACGAGGTTGTCGCGTGCGATCACGATGTACAGGCCGATCATCATCAGGATGATCACCCCCCAGTAGTTCCAAAGGCCCAGGATGCTCACTTGCTCGCCTGGTCCTTCTCGCCGGAGCGCGCGAAGCGTCGCCCGGCCACGTTGTAGAAGATCAGCGTCATCGCGCAGGTGACCGTGATGCCGACGCCGCCCTCGACCAGCAGGATGCCGAGATGCCGACCGTGAATCGGGTCGTGGGAGTCGAGCACCGCGTAGTCGAGGTAGTTTCCGCCGAGCAGCAGCGACGCCACGCCCGTGCCCGCGTAGAGCAGCACGCCGACCGCGAGTCCGACGCGCATGACCCGCGGTGGCGCGACGCCCTGCACAGACGTCAGCCCGAAGATGATGCCGTGCAGGATCAGCCCGGCGGCGAAGATCACGCCCGCCTGGAACCCTCCGCCGGGGCCGAAGTCTCCATGGAACTGGACGTAGAGCGCGAAGAGCAGGATGAGCGGCGTCAGGAACATGGTCGCGACGCGCAGGATCGTGTGCTCCATCATCAGCGATGGGGCGCTGTCGGGGGTCATCGTCAGGCGCTCGACGGTGCTGGTCCGGTCGTCGGGGTCGCGGCGGCGCAGCGAGCCGAGCAGCAGCATCACGCCGACGGCGGCCGTCAGCACGACGACCGTCTCGCCCAGCGTGTCGAAGCCGCGGTAGCTGGCCAGGACGACGGTGACGATGTTCGGTATGCCGAACTCCGTGGTCGCGCCCTCGATGTAGCGCGGCACCAGGTAGTTGTGGATGACCGCCGCGGGGTCGCCGTAGTGCGGCATGTCGAGCGTGCCGACGATCAGGATGGCGCCCAGGACCGTGACGACGATGGCGGGGCCCCAACGGAACGCCTGCTGGTCTTCCTTGTCGGTAGTCAGGGCGAGCGTGCCGAGTATGAGAACGGTCGAGATGCCGGCGCCGACGGCGGCCTCGGTGAACGCAACGTCGACCGCGTCCATGAGGGTGAAGAGCCCGGCGGACAGCAGGCTGAAGACGCCTGTGACCATGGCTGCCGCAAACAGATCGGTGAGGTACATGACCGACAGCGCGGTAGCCAGCATGAAGAGGAAGAGGATGACCTCGAAGGGAATCGCCATGGCTAGCCCTTCTCCATCTTGCCGTCGGTCCCGTCGGCGTCGGGCGGTTCGGGCGCTATCGACGGCGACTGCCCCACCTCGCTGTCGGGCGCGAGCTGCGCCCGCAGGCCGTGTGAGTAGGCCGCTTTCACGAGTGCGTGGCCTGCGACCGGGCTGGTGAAGAACAGGAAGAGCGCGCAGAAGATCAGCTTGACGGTCACCAGCGTCCAGCCGCCCTGGAGCATCAGCCCCAGCAGGATGAGCCCGGCTCCCATCGTGTCGGTGATCGCGGCGGCGTGGGTGCGGGTGTAGAGGTCGGGCAGCCGCAGGACGCCGACCGCGCCGATGACGCAGAAGATGGCGCCCGCCGTCAGCAGCGCGAAGCTCAGGGCGTCGATCGTGGCGCTCATGACTCCTCCGCCTCCTCGCCCATGCCGCGGAAGCGCACGAACTTGAGCACGGTGAGGGTGCCGGCGAAGTTGACCAGCGCATAGAGCAGCGCGAGGTCCAGCCAGTCGGGGCGTCCCGTCAGGAAGCCGCTGACCGAGATCAGCAGGATCGTCTTGGTGCCGAACATGTTGGACGCCAGGATGCGATCGAAGGCCGTCGGTCCGCGCAGCACGCGGACGAGCGCCAGCGCCATCGTGATGATGATGCCGGTCATGGCGACGACGAACATCATTCGTCCTTCTCCAGCGCCGTGACCCTGCGGTCCATGTCACCCGACTCCACACCCTCCGCGGACGCGCGATCGATCGCGTGCACGTAGAAGTAGTTTCCGTGGATGTCCAGCGTGGTGGTCCCCGGGGTCAGCGTGATCGAGTTGGCGTAGAGCACCTTGGCCGCCTCGCCGTACTGGGTCGCCCGCACCTCGATGATGCGCGGGCTCAGGGGCATGTCGCGGCTCAGGATGATCTTCGCCACCGCGATGTTGGACTTCACGATCTCGCCGAGCAGCCACACCAGATAGAAGATTGTGCCCAGCCCGAGGGTCGTCTCCTGGCCGTAGACGTGCGAGTCGTCCATGCGCCGGGCGAGCAGCCACACGCCGGCGATCGAGAGCACCCCGAAGATTGCGATCAGCGTGTGCTCGAGACCGTAGGTGTAGTGCCCCGACCACGAAACCCACGCCAATACGAGCACGAAAAGTCTGGACATGGTCTGTCTACAAGCGCGTGCAGGGGGCTGCACGGCGGCCGCATCATCCGCGTTCCAGCGCGTCAATTCAATGGTCTACAGCCCCGGAAGCGGGCCCCTCAATGGTCGGCGGCCCCGCAGAGGGGGCCCCGGGGCGCCGGCGCCCAAACGGGGACACGCGCGGTGGCCGGCTAGCCGCTATCCTCCGTGCGATGCCGACTCGCTCCGCGCCCGACGGCCCGCTGCTCTACGCGCACAGAGGCACACCCCGCCTGTTTCCAGAGAACAGCATGCCCGGCCTCGCGCACGCGATCGCCCTGGGGGCCGATGTGCTGGAGATCGACGCGCACATGACGGCCGACGGCCACGTGGTGGTCGTGCACGACGCCGACGGCACGCGCATGGCGGGGGTCGATCGCGCGATCCGAGAGAGCCCCCTGTCGCTGGTTCAGGCCTGGGACGTCGCCACTGGCTTCGACGGTGAGGTCGCGGGGCCGGTGCGCGTGGCGACCCTCGACGCCGTGCTGCGTGAGCTCCCGCGCGCGCGTCTCAACATCGACGTCAAGCAGACGGTGCCCGACATGGTGCTGCCCCTGCTCGAGCTGCTGCACCGCCATCGCGCGGCCAGCCGCGTGCTGCTGACCAGCTTCGAGCATCGAACCCTCCGCCGCATCCGGCGCGCGGGCTACGGGGGGCAGACCGGCCTGAGCCAGCGCGAGGCGATCGTGGCCGCCTTCGCGCCCCGTCGCGTCGCCGCGCTGCGCTCGCCGCGGGCTGAGCGACTCCAGATCCCGACGCACTACATGGGCGTGGACCTCGGCACGCGCCGCTTCATCGATCGCTTCCACCGCCAGGCCCTGCGGGTCGACTACTGGGTGGTCAACGACACGGACCACGCCCGCCGTCTGCTGGACCTCGGCGCCGACGGCATCGTTACGGACGTGCCGGACGTCATGGGCCGGGTGTTCGCCACGCACGCGCGCACGGGTGGCTGGCGCGCGCGTCACCCCGAGCGTGCGGCGGAGCTGAGCGGCTGATCGGCTGATCGGCTGAGTGCGCTCAGTCTGCCTGGGCGGTCTCGCTGGCCAGCACGCGGAACAGCTCCAGGCGCGACTCCATGCCGAGCTTCGAGAGCACGTTGCGCGCGTGGTACTTGACCGTGTGCACCGAGATATCGAGCTCGGGCGCGATCTCCGTGTTGCGCCGGCCGGCGATGATCAGCGTCAGCACCTGCTGCTCGCGCGCGGTCAGGCGACCCTTGCGAGCGAGCCGGGCAGCGACCCACCGCGCACCGCGCTTGGGCTCCGGTGAGCTCTCGCGCTCGCCGGTCTCCACCTCGTCGTCGACCTCGTCCGCCGCTGCCATGCGCTTGCGCCACTGATCGCTCGTGCGTACAGCGGTCGAGACACCCTCGAGCAGCTGCTCGAGCTTGAACGGCTTGTGCAGGTACTCCGTGATGCCCGCGCGGATGCTGTCGCCCACGGTCTGGCGGTCGAAGTTGCCCGTCATGATCACGACACCCAGCGGCCGGTCGCCCGAGTGGAGCTTGGGCAGCAGTTCGAAGCCGCTGCCGTCGGGCAGGTCCACGTCGAGCAGCACCGCGTCGAACTCACCGGGCAGCACCCGCTCGGCCTCGCCGACGGAGTCGACCACGCGCACGTGACAGCCCTGGGACGCGAGCATCGCGCGGACGAGCCGCGCCACGCCCGGGTCGTCTTCGACGATCAGCAACGACCTGCCCTGGAGGCTGGATCGGGTCGCGGCGGTGTCGGCTGTTGCTTCCATCTGGTGCGCTGTCCCGCGTTGGCGACGTTGGCTTCTATGATCGCGGCTAGCTGCTGCGTTGTCCCTACCCCTGGGGGTAGGTTCGGCGCCGGTCGGCAGCATAAGTATTAACCGTCCGCGGGGCCCGGGCAACTACCGGATCTCCGCAGAAAACGGCCTCACCGACGGGGTTGACCACCCGCCCGTGACAGGGCGCGCTCAGTCGAGGTCCTGCAGGCCGTGACAGCCAACCAGGTTGCCTGCCTCGCACGCGGACTTGAGCAGCGCCCGCGCGCGCTGCTCGTCGCGGTCCACGCCATCGCCTTCGACGTACATATGGCCCAGGCTGGCGCACCCGAGTGCGTCGCCCGCGTCGCAGGCCGTCTCGAAGAGATCGGCGGCGGTATCCGGGTCGCGCTCGACGCTGTCGCCGGAGCGCAACATGATGCCGAGCATGACGCAGCCCTGGGTCTCGTCCTCGTCGCACGCCTTTTCGAACAGCTCGGCGGCGGCCTCCGGATCGCGCGCGGTCCCGCGTCCGGTCTGCGCCAGGAAGGCGAGGTAGCTGCACGCGTAGCCGTCGTCGGCGTCGCAGCCGCGCGTGGCGGCCTCGATCGCGCCGGCGGCGTCGCGCGCAACGCCGTAGCCATTGTCACGCATGTAGGCCAGGTGCCCGCAGGCGTGTGCGGCGTCCTTCGCGCACGCCGCCTCGTAGGCTTCGAGGGCCTTGCCATGGGCGGACGGCACCAGCTCATCGGGGCGGATCGCGGCATTGCCCTTGGCGGGTGTGCTGCCGCAGCCCCCCACCGCGACGAGTGCGCTGCTTAGCATTGCGGTCCGGAGCGTTCGCACGACCTGCGATCCTACGTCAGCGCGCAGCGCGCCGGTACACGCGCCGGTGGAATTTGTGGGATGCTCCGCGCGCTGCCATGCCGGAGCTCCCCGAGGTCGAGGTGACGCGTCGCCAGCTGCTGCCAGCCGTGGTGGGTCGCACCATCGAGGCTGTGCAGACCACGCCCGACAGCTACTTCTTCGTGACCAAGCCGCATCTCTTGCGCCGCCGCCTCGCCGGGCGCCGGGTGTGCGCGCTCGACCGCCTGGGCAAGTACCTGGTGATGCGCCTCGACGGCGGTCCTCCGGGCGAGGGTCTGCTGTTGCACCTCGGGATGACGGGTCAGCTCTTCGTCGACGGCGCCGCGAGCGTGCGGCTGCTGCGCACGACGGCCGCCGGCTCGGCGACCCCCGAGCAGCAGCGGCAGGGCGCGCGCGTGGACAAGCACGTGCACATGCGCTTCCGCTTCGACCGCGGGGCTGACCTGCTGTTTCGCGACCCGCGCAAGTTCGGCAAGGTCGAGTGGCTCGCGTCCGGACAGCCCTGCGCGCGCCTCGACAAGCTCGGCGTGGATGCGCTCGAGGTGACCGGCGAGCAGCTGTTCGCCGCGACACGTGGGCGGCGCGCGAGCATCAAGACGGCGCTGCTCGACCAGTCGCTGCTGGCGGGCGTCGGCAACATCTACGCGGACGAGGGGCTCTTCCTCGCCGGCATCCGTCCACGGACCGCGGCGGGGCGCGTCAGTCGCGCGCGAACCGAGCGCCTCGTCGGCGCCGTGCAACAGGTGATGCGGCGCTCCATCGAGACGGGCGGCTCGAGCATCAGCGACTACGTCCACGCCGACGGCACGCGCGGCAGCTACCAGGACGAGCGCCGCGTCTACGCGCGGACGGGCGAGCCCTGCGGCGCCTGCGGGACGACGATTCGCCGCATCGTGGTGGGCCAGCGCGGGACGCACTACTGCCCGAGCTGCCAGAAGTAGCGGCGATCAGCGCGGGGCCGCCGCCGGTCTGCGGTCGCTCAGGGCGATGTCGACCGTCATGCCGCGGGTGCCGCTGTCGGTCTCCGCGTCGGCGTGTAGCTGTTGTCGCTGCTGCTCGAGCTGCGGTGCGCGGCTGAGCCACCACTGCGCGGCGTCGGAGGTGCTCCACCGAGGGCCCGTGCGCGCATCGAGCGCTTCGAGCAGCTCGCGCGCGGACCCGAAGCGATCCTCGGGGCGCTTCTCGAGGCAGCGCAGGACGATCCGCTCGAGCTCGTCGTCCACCTCGACCAGCTCCGAGGGCGGCCGGGGCTTCTCGTGCAGGTGCTTGCTGACGACCTCGACGACCGTCGCTCCGTCGAAGACCGGCCGGCTGGTCAACAGCGCGTAGCCCACCGCCCCGAGCGCGTAGAGGTCTGCGCGTCCGTCGAGCTTCTCGGGGGCGGTGGCGGCCTCGGGCGCAAGGTAGTGTGGCGTTCCGGTCAACACCTCGTGGTTGGTGACGTTGGCGGTGTCGCTGCCCGAAAGCTCCTTGACGAGGCCGAAGTCGAGCACCTTCAGGAAGTCGTCGATGCCACCGCGGCGCGTCACCATCAGGTTGCCCGGCTTGACGTCGCGGTGGATGAGCCCCGCATCGTGCGCCTCCACCAGCGAGGCCGTCGCCTGCTGCAGCAGGTGCACGACGCGCGCCGGGGGCTGCGGTCCATCCCGCAACAGCTCCTCGAGCGAGAAGCCCTCGAGGTACTCCATCGCGTAGTAGAAGAGGCCGTCGGGTGTGCGGCCGTAGTCGTAGATCGCGACCGTGTTGGGGTGTGACAGGCGGCTGGTCTGCACCACCTCGCGCTCGAAGCGTGCGATCGCCTCTTCGCTCGAGCGCTCCGGCGGCAGGAGCTTCACCGCGGTGGGGCGTCGCAGCATCACGTGCGTGCCGCGGTAGACGCGCCCCATGCCTCCCTCGCCGATCTTCTCCTCGAGCGCATACTGGCCCAGCTGCCAGGCGACCTGCGCCTTGGCCTGCAGCCCGTAGATGACGTGGGAGGTGACGGTGGTGATGGTGATGGCGGAGAAGCCCCACATGGGCGTCCGCACCGCGTAGACGTCGTTGCTGAGGCTCTCCTGCACCGGGATCAGCGGCAGTCGCAGGATCGCGAGCGCGATCAGGGGTGCGACGGACAGCACACCGACGAGTAGCGTTCGCATCGCCGTGCTGGGCACCAGCGCCGCTCTCAGCGTCAGTATGGAGGACACCCCGAGCAGACCGATCAGGTCCGGCCCGGCCTCGATCGGGAGGTAGTGGGAGATGACTGCGTTCGCACTTGCGAGTGCCACGATTCCCGTGCCCTCGATGCCGTGCAGCACGGCCTCGGAGCGCTCGCCGCGCCGGCAGAACAGCCATGCGGCGAACAGGGCGACCAACATGAGGTCGAGGCCGATGGCGTTGGGACCGAGCGGGTCGACGGGCCCACCCGCGATCGTGGTCGAGCGGAAGACGAGGGCGAAGGGCAGCACGATCAGGAATATGACCAGCAGCAACAGGGCGACCCGGCGCTGCAGGTGCGCACGTGCATCGGCCACGTCCGACGACAGGCCGGCGGCGCCAAAGAGCCGGTGCAGCAGCGGTGCGCTCGCGGAGCCCATGGGCCGGCACGGTACCAGTATTTGGCGCGGCTGCGGCCGGCCCCGGTGCTCGACAGCCCGCGCGCAATGGGCTGTAGTTGCGCGATGCGCGAGGACGAGTTCGGCGGGCTGAAGGTGCGGATCCTGGGCGGCAACGATCGCGAGGGTGACCTCGATACGCCCGGTGGGCCGGGGGGGCCGGTGGTGGTGCTGCTGCACGGCTTCGGCGCGCCGGGGACGGACCTGATCCCGATCTGGCGCGTGCTCGATGTGCCGCACCCGGTGCGCTTCGTGTTCCCCGAGGCGCCGGTGTCGCTGGCATCGAGCGGCTATGGCGCCGGGCGCGCGTGGTGGATGCTCGACCTCGAGGGGCTCGAGCGGCGCGCGCGTGGTGAGGATGTACCCGACCGCTCCGGCGAGCTGCCCGAGGGGCTCGAGCCGGCGCGCGAGCAGCTCGACGCGATGATGACCGAGCTGCAGTCGCGCATGGCCGTGGGCCCCGAGCGCATCGTGCTCGGCGGCTTCTCGCAGGGTTCGATGCTCGCCTGTGACTGGGCGGTCCAATCCGGGGCGCAGCTCGCGGGCCTGGTGTTGCTGTCGAGCACGCTGATCGCACGCGAGCGCTGGGTGGCGGGCATGCCTTCGCTCGCGGCGACGCCCGTGCTGCAGACGCATGGCACGGAGGATCCGCTGCTCCCGCTTGAAGCGGCCGAGCAGCTGCGGGATCTGCTGCGAGAGGCGGGCGTGGACGTTGCGTGGCACGCCTTCCGTGGCGGACACGAGCTGCCGGGCATGGTGCTCGCGGAGCTGGCCGCCTTCATCACGGCACGGCTGTCGTGATGCGCGCGACCCATCCGGCGCTCGCCGCGCTCGTCGCCGGACTGCTCGGCTGCGGCGGTGCGTCCTCGAAGGGCCCCGAGTCGGCAGGCAGCGACAGCGCGTCGGGGTCCTCCTCCGCGGTCGAGGTCGCGCCGCCCGCGGGTGGCCTCGCGGACCTCGGTGGGCCGCTGGCCGAGGTCACCCCGCCGCGGCCCGACAGCCGGCTCGGTGCCACGCTCTCGATCTCCGTCGACGCCGTGCGCGCCCTGATCGACCGCGAGCTTCCGCGGAAGCTCGAGCAGGACTGGCAGCGAGTCACCCGCAAGGGCGCCAGCCCCGAGGTCGAGGCGCGCTATGTTGTCCGACGCGATGACATCGCCGTGTCGATCGACGGCCGGAAGCTGCGCGTCGAGCTCCCCGTGCGCTACCACGCCGACCTGCGCGGCCGGGTGCGCGTGCCCTTCGTCAAGAAGTGGCTGCCCCTCTCGGGCGATCTCGACTGGGGCACCGGCAAGCACCCGCAGCGCGTGACGGTCGCGGCCACGGTCGAGCTCGACGTCGCGCCCGACTACGCGCTGCGTCTCGACGCCAAGGCACTGCCGCTCGTGCACGGCAAGCCGCCGGGCGGCAAGGCGTGCGTCAAGGCGGGCATCAGCCTGTGCGTCAGCAAGAAGGGCCTCGCCCCGGAGGTGCGCAAGCGCATCGATGGCGTGGTCAAGCCACGGCTCGACCGCGCGCTGTCGGCCCTGAAGAAGCAGCTGCGCGCGGCGATCGACACGCGACGGCAGGTGCGCGCGCTGTGGGCAACGGCGGGCTGCCCGTGGTCGCTCACCGCCGGCGTCCCCGTCTGTGACGGCGAGTCCGCGGCGAAGCACGACCTGTGGCTGCGCTTCGAGCCAAAGCGCGTCGGCGTCGGGACGCCTCGCCTGGTCTCCGCGCCCCGGGACGGCAAGGGCAAGGGGAAAAGTAAGGCCAAGGGCAAGCAGCGCGTCGAGCTCGACCTGTCGGTGAACGGCCGCGCGACCGTGGTCGCCGGCGCATGGCCGGCGCTGCATGTCTCCCCACTGCCCGCCCCACAGCGGGGGGCCAAGGGTGGCTTCGATGTCGCCGTGCACGCCGAGATGCCCTACTCGGCGATCGCTGCGGCTGCGACCGCCGAGCTGCTGCAGCGGCCGTTTCCCGTCGGGCGCATGGGCGAGCTGCGCGTCACCCGCGTGGCCGTCGATGGGCGACGCGGACCCGACGAGCAGCCACGCCTGCTGCTGGAGCTGCACGTCGACGGCGCGGCGAAGGGCATCCTCTACCTCTGGGGTCGGCCGAGCTACGACGCCCGCGCCCAGGTGCTGCGCTTCACGGACCTCGACTACACGGTCGAGACGCGCGATCGCTTCGTGAAGGGTCTGGAGTCCATCAACCACGAGCGCTTCCGGCAGGAGCTCATGCAGCGAGCGGTGTTCGACGTCAGTCCGCGCATCACCGAGCTGACCACAGCGCTCGAGGCGGCCCTGTCGCGCAAGCTGGGCAAGGGGCTGCGGTCGCACGGCAACGTCGAGACGCTGTCGCTGATGGAGCCGGTGCTGTCGAGCGATCGCGCCCTCGTCCCCGTGCGCCTGCGCGGTGAGCTGCGGGTCGACGCCAAGCTCTGAAGTAGACGAGGCCAGGGCTTCGGCTGCCACGGCAATTTTGTTGCGCCACGGGCCGCGCGCCACAGGCCAACGCGACGGTCGCTGTGCAGGTCGCTTCACCCACCGGCTGTCGCGCGGCGTTCGGACTTTGGTGCCGCGGGGTCCTGGGCTATGGTCGCGCGGAACGTGGGTCTTGGGAGGTTGGCGATGACGTGGAATTTTCGGCTCTTGGGGGTGCTGTTGGCCCTGTTGCTCGCCCTGACCGGCAGCGCTGCCGCCCAGGACGAGTGGGGTGACGACGACGACGACGACGAGGAGTCCTCGGAGGAGACCGACGGCGACGTCGGCGACGACGACGGCGACGACGACGAGGTCGTTGATCCCGCGGGCGACGACGTGCCGCAGGACGGCGCGACTCGCGAGAAGTTCCCGCTGCGCCTGCTGGTAGCGCTCAAGGGCGGCGGAGGCGGCAACTACCAGAACGTACCCGACCAGCCGCCCCCGTCCTCCCGCCCGTTCGACGACGGTGCGGGCGGGTGGGGAGCGATGCTCGGCGTGACGGTTCAGGCCACCGCCTTCAAGGGCCTGCTAGGACTCGAGATGGGGTTGCTCTACGACTGGGGCCACACCTGGAGCAAGTTCACCTTCAACAACGCGGACACGGAGTGGGGCTACGAGTTTTCGACGATGCGCTTCCCGCTGCTGCTCGAGGTCGGCACGCCCGGCGAGGGCTCGCGGCTAAGCTTCGGCACCGGTCCCGAGTTCGCCTTTGGCGGCGACGCGGAAGTGGTCGCGACCAGCGACGATTTTGGTGGCGTCAACGACACGCGAGCGACTGGCGGTCAGGGCAGCACGTTCTGGATCTTCAACCTCGGTGCCGAGCTGGGCGTCGAGGACTACCTCGCGGTGACCTTCGACATCCACTATGCGATGAACCTCGATGCTGAGAGCGTCTACGTCGACCGTTTCGACAACCCGAACGATCCATTCACCCTCCAGGCGAAGAACGACCACGAGCTGCGCCTGATGCTGGGTGTTGGCTACGTGCACGACCTCGCGCTGTAGCCAACCGTTGTCGCCGCCCAGGCCGCGGCCTGCGCTACTCGTAGCGAGCGTCGGTGCGCCGCGGGCGCAGGTTGCACTGCAGGACGATCTTGCGGATGCGGATCGCGTCCGGCGTGACCTCGAGGACTTCGTCGCGGTCGATGAAGTCCATCGCCTCCTCGATCGTGTGCACCTTGTGCGGCGTGAGGATGACGTTCTCGTCGTGGCCCGACGCGCGCATGTTCGTCTGCTTCTTGGCGCGACAGACGTTGATGTCGATGTCCGGCGGCCGGCTGTGCTCGCCCACGACCATGCCCTCGTAGACCTCGGCGTTGCCGCCCACGAAGAGCTTGCCGCGCGGCTCGAGGTGGAACAGCGCGTAGGGCCGCGCGCTGCCTGCGCGGTCGGCCACCATGGCGCCGTTCTTGCGACGCAGCATCGGACCGGCGTAGGGCATCCAGCCCTCGAAGCTGGTGTTGATCAGGCCCGTCCCGCGTGTGTCGGTCATGAACGCCGACCGGTAGCCGATCAGGGCGCGCGACGGCAGCACGAACTCGATGCGGGTGCGCCCAAAGCCGAGGGCCTGCATGCTGTCCATGCGCCCCTTGCGCTCGCCGAGGCTCGCGGTGACCGTGCCGACATGCTCCTCGGGCACGTCGATGGTGACGCGCTCGGTGGGCTCGGACTTCTGGCCGTCCACCATCTTGGTGACGACCTCGGGGTTGCCCAGGGCGAGCTCGTAGCCCTCCCGGCGCATGGTCTCGACCAGGATCGAGATCATCAGCTCCCCGCGCCCGTAGACGACGAAGACGTCGGTCTCCGAGGTCTCCTCGAAGCGCATCGCGAGGTTGTAGCGCGCTTCCTTCATGAGCCGGTCGCGCAGCTGCCGCGAGGTGACGTACTTGCCGGACTGGCCGGCGAAGGGCGAGCTGTTGACGTGGAAGCGCACCTTGATGGTGGGCTCCTCGACGTCGATGCGGGGCAGGGCGACCGGGCTGTCGGGGTCGGCGATGGTGTCGCCGATCTGCACGTCGTCCATGCCAGCGAGGCACACGACGTCGCCGGTGCCGACCTCGCTGCGCTTCACGCGCGCGAGCCCCTCGTAGCCGTAGAGCTGGCCCGCCTTGCCCGCCTTCTGACCCTCCGCGCCCATCAGCATGATCGGCTGGCCCGTCGTGACGGTGCCGTTGTGCACGCGGCCAACCGCCAGGCGCCCGACGTACTCGTCGTAGTCGATGTTCGTGACGATCAGCTGCAGCGGCGCGGCGGGGTCGCCGGACGGTGCGGGCACGCGCTTCAAGATGGTCTCGAACAGCGGCTTGAGGTCGGTGCTGTCATCACCGAGCTCGGCGTGGGCCTCGCCGCGCGTCGCGACCGTGTACACGGTTGCGAAGTCCGCCTGCGTATCGTCGGCGCCGAGGTCGCAGAAGAGGTCGAAGGTCTCATTGAGGACCTCGTCGGCGCGTGCGTCCTTGCGGTCGATCTTGTTGATGACGACGATGACCGGCATCCCCTTGGACAGCGCGTGCTTGAGCACGAAGCGCGTCTGCGGCAGCGGCCCCTCGGCCGCGTCCACGAGCAGCAGGGCACCATCTGCCATCGCCAGTGTGCGCTCGACCTCGCCCCCGAAGTCCGCGTGGCCCGGGGTGTCGATGATGTTGATGAGCGTGTCGCCGTAGTGCACCGAGGTGCTCTTGGCCAAGATCGTGATGCCGCGCTCACGCTCCAGGTCGTTGCTATCCATTGCACGCTCCACGACCTTCTCGTGGGCCTGGAAGGTGCCCGTCTGCTGGAGCATGGCGTCGACCAGGGTGGTTTTCCCGTGGTCGACGTGGGCGATGATGGCGATGTTTCTAAGCTGCTGCGGATCGATGACTGTCATGACTACTGCCGGTAAGGTGCGCGCGACCTAACACGGCCCCAGACGGTGGGCAACCGACCCCCCGCTTCTAGCGACAATGCCCCGGCATATTGATTGGAGCTGCCGATCGGCCGGGCTATGCTCGCCCGAGGCCCATGGACGAGACGATCATCGAGCGGCGCGACTTCCGGCACACGAAGATCATCTGCACCCTCGGGCCGGCCAGCTGGTCGTCGGAGAAGATCGAGGCGATGGCCAACGCGGGCATGAACGTCGCGCGCTGCAACATGTCCCACGGGGACCACAAGACGCATCTGCTGAGCATCCGCCGGGTGCGCAGCCTCAACCGCAAGCTCAACCATCCGGTCGCGCTGCTGCTCGACCTTCAGGGGCCCGAGATCCGGACCGGCGAGACCAACCGCAAGCTCGAGCTGAAGGTTGGGCAGACCTACAACCTGACCGTCGTACCGAGCGAGGATCCGGAGGAGCAGAGCATCCACGTCGACTACCGGGAGATGGTCAACGACCTCAAGGTCGGCGACCCGATCACGGTCGACAACGGGCTCATCAACCTCGAGGTGACCGAGGTGCACGAGCACGGCCTGCGTTGCCTCGTCCTCGACGGTGGCACCCTGGGCTCGCGCAAGCACATCAACCTGCCCGGCATCCGCGTGAGCCTGCCTTCGATCACCGCCAAGGACCGCAGCGACATCCTCTTCGGCCTCGAGCACGACGTCGACTTCATCGCGCTGTCCTTCGTGCGCAACGCCGCGGCCGTGAACGAGGCGAGATCGATCATCGAGGACAGCGGTGGCCACCACGCGAAGATCATCGCCAAGATCGAGAACCACGAGGGCATCGTCCACTTCGACGAGATCCTCGAGGCGACCGACGGCATCATGATCGCCCGCGGCGACCTCGGCGTGGAGATCGAGTTCACCGAGCTGCCCGTCGTTCAGCGCGAGATGGCGCGCAAGTGCATCATCGCGGGCAAGCCGGTGATCGTCGCTACCCACCTGCTCGAGAGCATGATCGACAACCCGATGCCGACCCGTGCCGAGGTGAGCGACGTGGCCAATGCGGTCTACGAGCAGGTCGACGCGATCATGCTCAGTGGCGAGACCGCCGCTGGCAAGCACCCCACGCGCTGCGTCGAGGTGATGGATCGCATCGCACGGCGAATCGAGAAGGAAGAGGGCATGGGCTTCAACCGCCTGCGCCAGCCCGGCACCACCCGCGAGGAGCTCGCGCGCAGCGCTTGCCGTCTCGCGGACGCCATCAATGCGCCGGCGATAGTCGTCTTCACGCGGCGCGGGGAGCTCGGCCAGCTGGTCGCGAGCTTCCGCCCCAAGCAGTCGATCATCTATGCCTTCACCAACATGAGCACGACCCGGCGCAAGCTGTGGCTCTCGCGCTCGGTGGTGCCCTTCAAGATGGACTTCTCGAGCGAGCCGGAGCGCACGATCGTGGCCGCGTTCGAGCGGCTGAAGCATCGCAACCGGGTGCTTCCGGGCGATCCGATCGTCGTCGTCACCGACGTCAAGACCGCGCAGGAGTCGGTCAGCTCGGTGCAGGTCCGCGTCTTCCAGTAGCGCTGCCTACGGAAGCAGCAGCTTCAGGCGCGGGCCGAGCTGGACGACGAGGTCGCCATCGCTCTGGTAGAGGTCGCCGTCGAGCGAGTAGCCAAGGGAAGAGCCACGGGTCTCGATGACCAGTCGCTCGCAGAGCTTCTCGACCACGTCGGAGCGGCCGACGCAGCGGCCGCGCGACAGCGCCGGCATTGCGAGGGCCAGCGCCCGCTCGCCGCCGTGGTAGCCGACGACGTGCATGCCCCGGGCGTCGTGCGCCCGTGGAAAGAGGCGAAAGCCCAGCCCGACCTCCTCGATCGTTCCCGCGCCCACCAGGACATAGCGCTTCCGCGGCTCGGCATGTCCGTCGAGCTGCAGCGTGGCCTCGTAGCTCTGCAGCACGCGCTGTGAGGTCGAACGCCCCAGCAGTGTGCTGCCCACGCTGCGCGCCAGCAGTCGGGCGGCTGCGGTGACGCCCGTGCTGCCGCGCGTGTAGTACTCGGAGAGGAAGCCGTACATCACACCGGTGCTCAGCAGGAAGCCCAGCCGACCGTCGATCTCGATCGTGTCGCACTCACGCTTGCGCGACACCCCCCCGGTAGCCGACAGCCGCGAGAGCAGCCGCTCGGGCGCGCCTCGCGCGACCCCGACGGCGTTGGCGACGGTGTTCATCGTACCGCCGCGCAGCAGAGCCACCTGCGGCATCGGGCGATCCTGAGCCGTGCTTGCGCGCCACAGCCCGGTGATGACGCTGGCGGATGTGCCGTCGCCGCCGATGATTCCCACGCGCTGTGCGCCGTCGCCGATGACGCGGGCACACAGCGCGTCGACATCGGTCTCGGCGAGCGAGATCTCGAGCCCACCGCCGGGCCCCACGAGCCGCCGCAGCGCCTCCACGCGGGCGGGCCCGAATGCCCCCTTGCCCGCGCGTGGATTGACCACGACGGTCAGTCCGGACATGTCACGCCGCGTCGCTGCCCTCGAAGCCCGGCGCGCCGCCATATCGCTTCAGGTGGTGCTGCTCGTCGCCGAAGAGCGTTGCGAGCACGGTCATGCGTTTGAAGTAGAGCCCGACGTCGTGCTCCTCGGTGGCGCCGATGCCGCCGTGCAGCTGGATGCCCTGGCGCGTCACGTAGTGCCCGCCCATCGTCAGCTGCACCTTGGCGATCGAGGTCGCCCGCCGACGCTCGTCGACGTCCGGATCGTCCGCCTTTAGCGCGCCGAGGATCATCGTGGACTCGCACAGCTGGACCTCGACGAACATGTCGACGCAGCGGTGCTGCAGCGCCTGGAACGAGCCGATCTTCACGCCGAACTGCGTACGGTCTCCCAGGTACTCCTTGGTCATCTCGAAGACCGCGCTGACGATGCCCGCGCCCTCGGCGCACGCCATCGCGGCACCGCGGTCCATGGCCGCCTCGAGTGCGGGCGCGCCCCCGCCGGGCTTGCCCACGATCGCGTCCGGGCCAACCTGGACGTCACTGAGCGAGATGTTGGCAGCCCAGTGGCCGTCGATCGTCTTGATCGCTGTCCTGGTCAGCCCCTTGGCATCGGCCTTGATCGCGAACAACGTCACACCCTCTGCCTCGCCGGGCTCACCCGCCGTGCGCGCCGAGACGATCAGGTGGTCTGCGGCGTGGCCGTTGAGCACGAAGGTTTTGGCTCCGCTCAGCAGGTAGCCATCGCCGCTCTGCTTCGCGCGCGTCTCGATGCGCGTCACGTCGTTGCGGCTGTCCTTCTCCATGTAGGCCATCGCCAGTGAGGTCTCACCCTCCATCATCGGCTGCAGGATCGTCTCGTGCTGTGCCGCCGAGCCCTCCTGAGCGAGCGTCATGCCTGCGAGCACAACCGATGGGATGTAGGGCTCGGGTACGAGCGTCTGCCCAAACTGCTGCAGCAGCATGGCGACGTCGATCAGACCCCAGCCGAGGCCGCCAGCCGACTCCGGGATGGGGATCGACAGCCAGCCGAGCTCCGCCATCTGCTGCCAGGTCTCCTTCGAGTAGCCGAGCTCGCCGGCGCGCACCTGCCGGAAGCGCGACACGGGCGAGTCCTTCTTGACGAAGTTCTGCACCGTCTCGACGAGGAGGTTCTGCTCATCTGTGAGTTCGAAATCCATGTCGTCTCTCCTCAGCTGGCCGGAAGCCGGAGCAGGTTCTTGGCGATGATGTTGCGCTGGATCTCGTTGGTGCCGCCGTAGATCGTCGTCGCGCGCTGGTAGCAAAAGGTCGAGGCGACCGACTGCTGGTTGTCCGGGATGACGCCCTCGTCGTTGAACCACGACATGGCGTTTTGTCCCATCATCTCCATCCCGAGCTCGCCCACCTCCTGCGCGAGCTCGGAGCCGCGGATCTTGAGGATCGACGACTCGGGGCCGGGCGCGTGGCCGAGCTGTGCGCCCGCGAGCGTTCGGTAGATGACCATGCGCAGGCCCTCGAGCTTGATCTCGAGTCGCGCCAGCTTGCTGCGGAAGAACGGGTCTTCGATCAGCGGCTTGCCATCGAGCATCGTCTGTCTGGCGATGCGCTTGACGTTGTGCAGCGCCCGCGTCGAGCCACTGACGTCGCCGATGCCCACGCGCTCGTGACCGAGCAGCGCCTTCGCCATCTGCCAGCCGCCGTTGATCGGCCCGACCATGTTCTCCTTCGGCACCTTGACGTCATCGAAGTAGGTGTCGCAGAAGGCGGGCGTGCCGCCGAGCGTCAAGAATGGCTCGACGCGCAGTCCTGGCGTGTTCATCTCGACGAGCAGGAAGCTGATGCCGGCCTGACGCTTCTTGGCGGTCTGGTCGGTGCGTACCAGCACGAAGATCCAGTCGGCGAACTGCGCGGCGCTCGTCCACGTCTTCTGCCCATTGAGGATGAAGTGGCCGGCGCCGTCGTCCTCGGCCTTGAGCTGCAGCGACGCCAGGTCGCTGCCCGCGCCGGGCTCGGAGTAGCCCTGACACCAGCTCTGCTCGCCGCTGAGGATGTCCGGCAGGAAGCGCTCCTTCTGTGCTTCGTTGCCGTACTGGCAGAGCAGCGCGCCCACCATGCCGATGCCGAACGGGCTTTGCGGCGGGGCGCCCGCCATGGCGAGCTCCTCGCGCAGGATGAACTTCTCGGTCGGGTCGAGCTCGGCGCCTCCATACTCGACGGGCCAGTTGGGTGCGGCCCATCCCTTGTCCGCCATGATCGCGTGCCACCGCTTGGTCTCCTCGTGCTCGAAGTGACCGTTGACGGCGGCCTTCGCGGCCAGGTCCGGGGGGAGTGACTCGGCGATGAACGCGCGTACTTCCTGTCGGAACTTCTCGTGCTCCGGGCTGAACGATAGGTCCATGTCTTCTCCTGCTGCGGCCCCAGGCAGGGGGTCGGGGCCCCGCAGACTATCCGAAGCGGCGCGGTGATCCAGGGGTCAACCGCGGCGCGGCCCTTCAAAAGCAGGCATTCGGCTACTCACCGGCGGGTGCGTTCGGGCGGGAGTCATCCCACGTTTGGTGACCTCGCAGGAGCAGACTGAAATGGACGTAGATCCTCGTGGATCCTTGCAAAAGCGATCCCGTATAATCGATCCCCCGCCGCTGCGCGTTGGCGTAAAAAATCGAGGAGTTCATGGCCGAACCCGAGGACATGACGATCGCCATCGAAGCGGTCAAAGCGGCACCTGAAGATGATGCGAAGTGGGACCACGTCGAAGAGGTCCTCGATGCCGTTCAGCGACCGACGGACGTCAGCGAGCTTTTCACGAGCGTGCTCAGTGAGCAGATCGAACCGGAGCTTGCGAGCAACGTCGGCCAGCGTGCCGTTCGTTTCTACGAGTCGTGGTACGGCGAGGACAGTGCCGAGCTGCCGACGATGCTCGAGCGCGTCCTCAAGATCGATCCCGATGCGGAGTGGGCGTTCGAACGCCTCACCGTCGCGTACACGGGCGCCGAGCAGTGGGACAAGCTCCTCGACGCCTACGACGGCGCCATCGAGGGCGTCGATCAGACGTCGCGGCGCATCACGTTGCTCGACGAGGCCGCGCAGGCTGCCAAGGACTTCGCGGGCGACCTCGACCGCGCCATCGGCTACATGCAGCAGCTGTTCGCGCTCGACCCCTCCAACGTAACACTGGCGAGCTCGCTCGAGCGTCTGCTCGAGCGTCAGAAGCGCTGGCCGGATCTGCTCGCGCTGCTCGAGCAGCGCATCGAGGTGCAGACGAAGAAGCAGGTGCGCACGACGCGCGTCCGCATGGGCAACACCTATCTGGAGAAGCTCGACGATGCAGCGAGCGCGCTGGGCCAGGCCAAGCTCGTGCTCGCCGACGCCGCCGACAACAAGCAGGGGTTCGAGCTCGTGGAGTCGGTGCTCGCACACGAGTCCGGCTCGCACGACACGCGTCGCGAAGCGCTCGACATGCTCAAGGCGCACTACGTCCAGAAGAACAAGCCAAAGGAGGTGGTGCGCGTCCTCGAGGTCTCGCTCTCGTTCGCCGAGGCGGACGAGAGCCGCACCGCGCTGCGAGAGATCGTCGAGCGACTCGTCGACCTCGGTGACGATGAGGCGGCGATGCCGCACCAGGCTTCGCTGCTGATCATCGAGCCGATGCCGCAGGAGCGCGAGGCGCTGCGTGCGCTGGCCGAGCGCACGAGGGACTTTGCCCGCTACGTCGAGGCGATCGTAACGGCTGCAGATGCCTGCGAGCCGGGCACCACGCAGCACGAGCTGCGACTCGAGGCGGCGCGCGCCTACGAGGAGTCGCTGCAGAACGTCGATCGCGCGATCGAGCTGTACGCGACCGTATTCAACGCCGAGCAGGCGGGCGACCTGGTCGTACAGGCCGGCCGCCGACTGCTGAAGCTGCTCGAGGGGACCGATCGCGATCAGGAGACGCTGGCCGCCCTCAGCCGCATGTCCGAGCTCGAGGCGGACGACAACGTCCGGCGCAGCCTGCTGGGCAAGGTCGCGCGCATGGCCGAGAAGCTCGGCGACACCAGCCAGGCACAGGTCGCGTGGGCTGCACGCGTGTCCGCTGACGATGCGGACGTCGAGGCGCTCGACGCACTCGTGCAGAGCGCGGAGGCCGCGTCCGATCACGAGCGCCTCGCGAGCCTGCTCGCGCGCCGCGTGGCCGCACCCGGGGCCGCGGACCGCCGTCGCGACGATCTGAAGTGGCTCGCCCGGCTGCAAGCCGGTGAGCTCGAGCAGCTCGACGAGGCGATCGAGACGTGGCGCCGGATCCAATCGCAGTTCGGCGAAGACCGCGAGACCGTCAACGCGCTGACCGATCTGCTCAGCCGTGCGGAGCGCTGGCAGGAGCTTGCGCACACCCTGAGCGAGGCCGCCGGAGGCGAGGTCGAGCGCTTCGCGCAGCTGCAGACACAGCTCGGTGATGCCTACCGCGAGCGCCTCGGCAAGCCGCAGGAGGCGGTGACGTGCTACCGCGCTGCGCTCTACGTCGACCCGACGCACGAGGGCGCCCGCGCCGGGCAATCGGCACTCGTCGCTGACCCCGAATGCGTGGGCGCGGCGGTCGAGTCGTTGATCGAGGCGTACGGCCAGACCGACGAGTGGGAGAACATCCTGTCGCTGCTCGAGCCGCGGCTCGCGTCGGAGACCTCCGGGACCGTGCGCGCCGAGGTGCTGATCGAGGCCGCGGAACTCAACGAGGACCGCAAGGAGGACGCGGCCGTGGCGTTGGATTGCTACCGTCGCGCATTCGCCCTGATCCCGGACGACCGCGCGACCGAGCGCGAGATCCGCAGGCTCGCCGAGTCCCTGGGTGCGTGGGACGCGGTCATCGGTGCCTACCGTGAGACGATCGCCTCGTTCGACACCGAGACGCCGCGCGTGGCGCAGCTGCGCTTCGACGAGGGCGCGATGCTGGAGCAGCGCCTGGATGACAAGGAAGCGGCGCTCGTGGCCTATGAGCAGGCGGCTGCAATCGCGGTGGAGCGCGTCGACATCGCCGGTGCAGCCGTGCGCTGCGCATCCGAGCTCGGCCGCTGGGACGGTGCATGCGAGCGGGCGGTGGCGTGCATGGCGGTCACTTCTGCGTTGGAGTCGGATGTGCTCGGCCCGCTCGAGACCGGCGCCGCACAGCAGGGTGCATGGGATGCGCTCACCGAGTCGATGACGCGAGCGCTGGGCGGCGCCGGCGACGCGGTGGAGCCCGCGGTGATGCGTGCGCTTCATGCACGCGTCGGTGCCTGGCACCAGGAGCAGCGCGACGACATCGCGGCGGCCGAGATGGCGTTGATTCGCGCCGTTGAGGCGCAGCCGGACCATGCCAACACACTCGGCGTACTGGCCGGCCTGCAGCGTCAGTCGCCGGGCAAGCCCTTGATCGATACGCTGCTCAAGCTCGCGGACACCGACGAGGGCAACCTCGACCCTGTCCACGAGGCGGCCGAGGTTGCGCTCGAGGCGCTCGAGGCTGACGAGAAGCTTCCGATCCTTCAGCGCCTCGGCGCGGCTGCGACGCGCCTCTTCAAGTACGGCGAGCAGGCGGGCGGCGAGCGCGATGCCCAGTCGAGCGTGCGCTGGGCGGTCGAGCGCATGGTGGAGATCAACCGCGGCGCCGGTGAGCATCGCGGCGCCTTCGAACTCGTACGCGAAGCGTCCACGCTGCCGTTCGAAGCGGATCAGGCACAGGTGCTGCGCCACGAGGCGGCCCGGATCGCGATCGACGGCATGGGCGATTCCCTGCTCGCCATCCAGATCTACCGCGACGTGCTGCAGATCGATCCCGGCGACAGCGTCGCGATGCAGCAGCTCGGCGGACTCTATCGCACGAGTGACCGGCTGCCGGAGCTGCTCATGCTGCTGCGCCACGAGCTTGGGCGCGACCCGTCGCGCGAGCGCAAGATCGAGCTGCGTCTGGAGGTCGTCGGCGTGCTCGGGGAGATGGAGGCGCGCGGCGGCCGGCTCGAGTCGCTCGAGGCGAACCTCGAAGAGCAGCCCGGGCACCCGCCGACGCTCGAGGCGATCACCGAGTTCCTTGCCGGCAAGGCTCGCCATGCGGAGCTCGCCGCGATCCTGGGCGGGCAGGCCACGCTGCTGTCGCGTGGCGACGACCCGACGCAGTCGGCGGCGCTGTGGCGCCAGGCGGCGCGGCTGTACGAGACGGATCTCGCAGACGCCGACTCTGCTATCGAGGCCTATCGGAAGCTGCACGACCTCGAGCCAACGGGCGACGCCACCGAGGCGCTCGCGCGCATCTACACCCAGCGGGGTGAGCACGGGCAGGCAGCGCAGTGGCTCGAGCTGCGACTCGGCACCGCGCCACCCGACACGCGTGCGGTGACCGCCGTCGAGCTCGCCCGCGCCCACGTCGAGGCTGGGCAGCTCGATCGTGCCCGCGGCTGCCTCGAGCAGGCGCTGGCGCAGGAGCCGAGCGCCCACGAAGCACGCGCTCTACTGGCCGAGCTCTACCGCAGGGCCGACTCGCTGGCGCAGCTGGCGGCACTGCTCGTTGCAGGCGCCGAGCACGTCGAGGACGATGCGCTGAAGCTGGCGTATCTCAAGGAGGCAGCCGAGCTCTACTACGACAAGCTGGACGATCCGCAGCGCGCGATCCCCGCCCTCGAGACCGCACGCGCGCTCGCGCCCGGCGAGCGTCGCCTGGGCGAGATGCTCGCACGCGGTCTGCAGATGGCGCAGCGGCACGACGATGCACGCGCGCTGCTTCAGGAGCTGATCTCAAGCTTCGGTCGCAAGCGCTCCAGCGAGCGAGCCGAGCTGCACTACCGGCTCGCCGAGGTTGCGGCCTCCGGCGGTGACACCGCGTCGGCCCTCAGCGAGCTCGAGACGGCCACCAAGATGAACGTGGCGCACGTGGACGCGATGCGCATGCTCGCGGAGCTGTCGCGCAAGTCGGGTGACCTCGATCGCTCCGAAAAGGCGTACCGCAGCTTGCTGATGGCCGTGCGGCGAAACGCACCGACGGGACTCGACGAGACCGGCCCCAGCGAGGTCTTCTTCGAGTTGTACGGCCTGGCCAACGAGCGCGGCGAGACCGACAAGGCCGAGGAGCTGCTCGAGTCCGCGCTCGAGAGCGCGACCCAGACCGACGACGAGGCGCGCCGCTTCCAGCGTGCGCTGCTCGACCGCGACGAGGTCGACGTACTGTTGCGCGTCATCGACACGCGGCTCGAGCTCGTCAGTGACAAGAAGGTCGAGGCCGAGATCCTCGCGGTGCGGGCCCAGGTCCTCCACCGCAACCTGCAGCAGTCGGAGGATGCGCTCGACGCCGCGATCAAGTCGATCGAGCTCGACCCAAGGGTCGACGAGGTGCACGTGCTTGCGCGGGAGGTCGCGCTCGCGACCGATCAGCTGCCGCGCTACATCGAGCGAATGTCGAAGCTCGCCGAGGCGGCGGGTCGCAAGCGCGCCGCGAAGGACAAGCGCCTGTCCGCGGAGCTGACACTCCGCATGGGTGAGCTGATCGAGCGCGACCTCGAGGACTACGACCGCGCCGCCGGTCTGTATGCCAAGGTGGAGTCCACGGGTGAGCTCATCGTGCCCGCGGCGCTGGCGATGGCCCGCGTTGCTGGCGCCCGTGGCGAGGCCGCCGAGCAGCGCAGGGTGCTCAAGGGCATCGCCGAGCTGTCCTCAGATGAGATCACGACGACGCAGCGCAACGACGCCAACTACCTGTTGGCGGAGCTGTGCCTGTCCGCTGAGGAGGAGCGGGCGGATGGGCTCGCGCACCTGTCGAGTGCGCTCGAGGCCGAGCCCGACTACGCACGTGCCAAGGGCATGCTCGTGGAGACCCTGGCGAGCGCACCGCAGGACGACGCGGTGCTTGGGCTCTTCGAGCGGGTGGCCCGTGCCTCGCGGGACGACGAGATGTTGCTGGACTGGATGGACCGCCGCATCGCGCTTCCGGATGCCACGCCAGACGACATCCGCGAGGGCGCCGAGCTTGCGATGAACAGCGGTCGAGTCGCGCGCGCCGAGAGTCTGCTCGGACGGGCGGCCAAGCTGACCGATGCCTCGAGTGACGGGGGAGGTGCCTGGGTCTTTTCGGGGCTGGCCCGATGCAGGCTGCACCAGGACGACAAGATCGGCGCCATCCAGCACATGCAGGGGGCGGTCGAGCACGCGAGCGAGGCGGATGCGGAGGGCCTGCTTCGCGAGCTCGCGACGCTGGCCGCATCCAACGGTGGCGACCTCGAGGCCGCTGCACGCGCCTACGAGCGCCTGCTCGAGCGCGACTCCGGTGACCGCACCGCGTGGGAGCCGCTGCTGGATGTGCTGGGGCGCATCGGCAACCGCGACCGCTTCGAGGCATTCGTGGGGACTGCGCTCGAGGCGCTGCTGCCCGCCGAGGACCGCGCGCAGCTCCAGATGGCCCAAGCGAGCTTCCTGATCGAGGTCGCGCAGGATGAGCGCGCAGCGGTGCCGGTGTTGCAGACGCTGCTCGAAGAGGAGCCGACGAACATCTCGGCGACGGACCTGCTGACGGGCGTCTATCAACGCAACGGCATGAACGAGGCGCTCGCGGAGCTGCTCTCCCAGCAGTACGACCGTGCGCGCGACGAGCAGAACGTCGAGGCGATCGCGGAGATCGGGCTGCGCCTGGGCGACCTCTACGAAGACGATCGCGTGGACGATGCGCTCGACATCTATCGCTCGGCGCTCGAGTGGTCACCACAGCACCGTGGCCTGCTGCGCTCGCTGCTGCGTCGCATGGGAGACGAGGCCGAGCCGCGCGACCGCGCGGAGGTCATGCACACGCTACTGGGCAGCGAGGAGGGCACCTCCGCGGCGGGTCTGGCACAGGCGGTGATCTCGCTGTGGCAGGATCTCGGCGACGACGAGCGCGTGCAGGAGGCGCTGGAGATGGGCTACCGCGCGCACCGTGAGGACGCGTCGCTGCGCGATCGGCTCGAGGGCTACTACGTCGAGCGCGAGATGTGGGCGCCGCTGGCCAACTTCATGATGGAGGAGGCCGAGCGTGTGGGGGCCACGGGCGAGGCGGTGGGTCGCTACAAGAACGCGGCCAACCTCTTCCGCGAACAGCTCGACAACACGACGCGTGCGGCGGACGCACTGCGGCGCGCACTCGAGATCGTACCCGACGACCTGTCGCTGCTCGGCGAGCTCGCCCGCAACCTCGCGTCCGCCGGCCAGTACGGTGCGGCTATCGAGGACGTGACGCGGCTGCTCGACGGGCACCCCGAGAGCGATGGCGTCCGCGTCGATCTGCTGCGCGTACGCGCCGACCTCGCGCTCGGCAACGAGACGCCCGCGGAAGCGGTAGCGGACCTGGAGGCTGCCTACGCGATCTCCGGCACCGAGGCCCAGGGTGATCTCCTGCGCGCACTCGAGGTCCTGCACGAGCGGGCGATCTCCGATGACGACCTGCCGCTGCGCAGGCAGGTGAGCCTGCGCCGTGTCGCGGTGCTGGATGAGACGGGCGACGCGGCACAGGCCCGCGAGGTGCTCGCCGTGTGGGTGGACGCGGACACCAGCGACGTCGACTCGCTCCGGGCGCTGCGTGACCGGGACCTGGACGCCTCGCGCTGGGAAGACGTTGCACAGGGTTGCGAGCGGCTGATCGACGTCGAGACGGGGGATGGGCGTATCGAGGCGGCCCTCGGGCTAGCCCAGGCGTGCACACACGCGGAGCGCCCCGCCGATGCGCGCGAGGGTCTGGAGCGCGTCTACCAGGAGTCGCCGGAGAACCCGGCCCTGCGCGGGTGCCTGCGAACACTCTACGAGTCGATCGGCGCGCTCGAGGAACTCGCCGCCCTGCTCGTCAAGGACGCCGAGTACGCCGAGGACCCGTCGGCCCAGGTCGCGACCTACCAGCGCGCGGCGGAGCTCTACATTCAGATGGAGCAGGCCGATGCGGCGCTCGAGCCGCTGGGACGGGCCCGCGAGCTACAGCCCGACGACCCGCAGACGGCCATTCTGATGATCGACATTCACGTGAGCCTCGGGCAGGTCAACGAGGCGCTCGGGATGCTGCAGACGTCGATGGCCGCCATGCAGCGCAAGCGCTCGCCGGAGCTGGCGCGGCTGCAGCAGCGCATGGCGCGCCTTGCACGCGCCCAGGGAGACACCGACGCGCAGCTGCAGTGGCTGGGTCAGGCGCTCGACACCGACCGCAAGAGCGGCGAGATCGCATCGGAGCTGACCGAGGCGGCGATGGCGGTCGAGGACTACGACGCCGCGATGAAGGCGCTGCGCACCATCACCATGATGGAGGACCCGCTGCCGATCACGCGCGCGATGGCGTTCCTGAAGCAGGCGCAGATCGCCATCGTTCGCGGTGACACCCGACGCGCGCAGCACTGGGCGCGCAAGGCGAAGTCGCTCGATGACGACCTGACGGAGGCGGACGCCTTCCTCGAACAGATCGGCGCCTAGGATCGCCCACCGCTACGACGCGCTCAGGGAGCGCAGTGCGTCGAGTTCTGACACGTCAGCCCGAGGCCGCTGCAGTCGTCGTTGAGCGTGCAGGTGACGGTGCAGTTGCCCGCGTTGCACAGTCCGACGTATGCGCTCGGAGCGACACCGGCGCATTCGGCGTTGCCCGCGCACGCCTTCGTGCAAAGGGTTCCCCCAAGACCGACGACGCGGCAGGTGAGCCCTTCCTCACAGTTGTCTTCGATCTCGCAGCCGGTCGCGCCTTCGCCCGCCGAGCCGGGGCTGCATGACGAGGAGGTCTGGGCTGTACACGGTTCCAGGAAACCCTTTTTGGGCGCCGGATCGTCCTCGCAGCCGAGCACGGCGATGGCGAGGACGAGCATGCTGAGACGTGAGGTCATGTGGGCGGCCTTTCGGTGAGGGGGCCGAGGATAGCCCCGCTAGGCGGCACTTGGCCAGGAAGCACGGGGGCATCGAACAAAATACTATTCATGTGGTGAATAGGTGCGCACGGGGCCTGCCAATTGGGTGGGTCTCCTCTTGAGTTGTGGTCAAAAATAGTACACATCCCCAATTGGGAAGCTCGCGACCCGTGGGTTGCGGACTGGGTGACGAGGCTGGTGATGAAGGTCGTATGTGAAGGTTGTCAGGCCAAGTATCAGGTGCCTGATGAGCGCGTCGCTGGACGCAAGCTCCGCATCAAGTGCCGTCGCTGTGGCAATGGGATCATCGTCCGCGGTGATCAGCTAGCCGTCTCCAGTCCTCCGCCGGCCCCCGAGGGCGACGAGTGGCACGTCAGCCTCGACGACGTGGAGCACGGCCCGATGGACCACGCCCAGCTGCTGACTTGGCTTGGCATGCGCGGCGACCGCTGGGATGCCTACGTCTGGTGCGACGGCATGGACGATTGGTTGCCCGCGCGCGACGTGACCGCGCTGAGCGAGTCCGCTGGCGGCGCGCTGCCGTCGAGCGAGGACGACTCACCGACGCAGATGGTCCAGTCGGGCTTCGTCGTCAACCAGGCCGCGGCTGCGCCGAGCTCGGGCGTGCGCGCCTCCCAGACCAACGACCCGTTCGGTGACTCGGCCTACCCGCCGGTCGCATCGGATCGTCCGACGCCCGCGGCCATCGACCCGGTCGCGTCCTATCCGTCGGCACCGCCCGTTGCACGCTCCGCTCCGACCCCATCGCCGCGTGTCTCCTCGGAGCAGGCGCTGACGGGTACGCGCAACGAGGAGTCGGTGCTCTTCTCTGCTTCGAGTCTGCGGAGCGTGGCGGCGAGCTCGACCGCGAACCTCGCGATGGGTGCGGACCCGGTGAAGGCGAGGAAGGGAATCGCGACCGGTGAGGGCTCGGGGCTAATCGACATCGCGGCGCTGGCCAGCCTCTCGGCAAACTCGGAGACGGAGTCCAAGCCGATCGAGGCCGCGGTGCCCCAGGGCGACATGGGACACACCCCGATGGTCGCGACGGTACAGAACCTCGCCCAGAAGGAGGAGTCGTCGAGCGTGTTGCCGGTGGCGATCTTCGCGGGCGCGCTGGTCGTGGCGGCCGGCGTCTTCATGGGCATCGTGATGACGCAGAAGCCCAAGACCGCGGCAACCGCTGGCGAATCGGTCGCTGTGCCCACGGTCGCAGCGGCCGCTGCTGTCGCCCCGCAGGCCGCAGCAGCCCCCGCCGTAGCCGCGACCCCCGCGCCGCCCGTCGAAGAGCCCGTGAAGGCCGCCGGCGAGGCCGCCGACGCGCCCGGTGATGAGCCGGCCGACGAGGTCGCCAAGGCCGATGGGGCCGAGGCAGCGTCCGCGAAGGCGAACACGCCCGCCGCGCCGGCCCGCAAGAAGCCGAAGGCCAAGCGCGCCGCCAGGAAGCCCGGTGCGCTCGCCAAGGCGGCCCCGAAGAAGAAGCAGGCCTCGGCGGGCATCGACGACCTGCTGGCCCCGAAGAAGGCCGCACCCGAGCCGAAGGAAGAGCCGAAGGAGGAGCCGAAGGGGGAGGCGCGCAGCGGTCCTTCGGTCGACGACATCCTCGGTGGGAAGGAGCCGGAGGCGAAGGACAAGAGCATCGATGACCTGCTCTCAGGCGCCACCGGCCCCGGTGCGACCCGCCTTGCCTCGTCCCCGAGCCGCGATGCCGTGATCGCTGCCATGAAGGGTGTGAGCTCCGCGGTGCGGCGCTGTGCCAAGCAGGCCGGCGTCACGGGCATTGCCAAGGCGGCGATCACCGTGAAGGGCGATACCGGGCGCGTCAGCGCGGTGGATGTCTCGGGCGTCAACCCGCCGGTCAGTGACTGCATCGCGACCGCAGTGCGCAAGGCTCGCTTCCCGAAGTTTTCGAAGCCGACCTTCAGCCTGAAGTACCCGTTCAAGCTGAAGTAGCCGAGGTTGTGCTATAGGCGGACTATGTGGTCCGCCAAGGAGCCTCAGATGCCCTCGCTCGCGCAGGCGCTGCCCGGCCGGCCCGAGGCAATGCCGGCGCCGGGCCCGCACTTCGTCAGTGGTCGCTCGATCGTCCCGCCCTTTGACGGCTTCGGCCTCGCACTCTTCGGACTCGGCTGCTTCTGGGGCGCCGAGCGGAAGTTCTGGGAGTGCGACGGCGTCCACGCGACGGCGGTGGGCTATGCCGCGGGATCCACGCCGAACCCCAGCTACGAGGAGGTGTGCACGGGGCTGACGGGGCACAACGAGGTGGTGCGCGTCATCTACGCGCCCGACTCTGTCAGTTACGAGACGTTGCTGAAGGTGTTCTGGGAGAGCCACAACCCGACGCATGGGATGCGGCAGGGCAACGACCGCGGCACGCAGTACCGCTCCGGCATCTACTGCCATGATGACGCCCAGCGGCGCGCTTCGGACGCATCCATGGTTGCGTACCAGGCCAGCCTCACCGGGGCCGGCCATGGGCAGATCACCACCGAGATCCTCGACGCGCCCGAGTTCTACTACGCGGAGGACTACCACCAGCAGTACCTCGCGAAGAATCCCAACGGCTACTGTGGGCTCGGCGGCACGGGCGTCGCCTGTCCGGCGGGCCAGTCCACGGAACGGCGATGAGCGGGCGCGGCAGCGAGAGGTCGCCGCTCGCGGGTCTGCGCGTGCTCGACATGTCGCGCGTGCTCGCGGGTCCCTTCGTCGGTCGGCTGCTGGCGGACCTGGGCGCCGAGGTGGTCAAGGTCGAGCCGCCCGAGGGTGACGTGACGCGCAAGTGGGGCGCACAGGTCGCGCGGCTGTCCGGCTACTACACGCAGCAGAACGTGGGCAAGCGCAACCTGTGCGTCGACCTGCGGGCCGATGGCGGGCCCGAGCTGGTGGCGCAGCTTGCGGCCGAGGCGGACATCCTCGTCGAGAACTACCGGCCCGGTGTGATGGCCCGGTTCGGTCTGGACTGGCCGCGCCTCAAGGAGAGGAACCCGGCGCTCATCATGCTGTCGATCAGCGGCTTCGGGCAGCACGGGCCGGAAGCTCAGCGACCCGCCTACGCGTCGGTCACCCATGCCGAGTGCGGCCTGATGGTGCGCCAGTCCTTCGGCGACGATACGCGCGCGACTGACCCGCGCGTGTCGATCGCGGACACCAACGCCGCGCTGCACGGTCTCGTCGGTGTGCTGTCCGCGTTGCACATGCGCGGGCGTACCGGTGAGGGCCAGCACATCGACATGGCGATGATCGACGCGACCATGGCCACCGACGACTACACCCACATGGCGCTCGACGAGCTGCCGCTGCCCCATGGCATCGTCAACGAGGTCTGGGATGTGCAGGGCGGGCAGATCGTGATCGCCGGGGACTTTCGCCACGTGTGGAAGCAGCTGGTCGATGTCCACGGCGTGGTCGACCCAACGCCGGCGGGCGCGGAGCTGTCCGAGAAGATCCGCTGTCGGCACGAGGCGGTCGGCGCGTTTTTGATGTCGTTCGCCGACTCTGCGGCCGCGCGTGCGGCGCTCGATAGGGCGGGCCTGGCGACGGGCAAGCTGCAGTCCACCCAGGAGGGTCTGCGGTCTCCGACGCTCGCCCATCGCGAGGCGATCGTCGAGGTCGATGACCGTGATGGCGGCAAGCGCCGCGTGATCCAGTCACCGTATCGCTTCTCCGATGCGGATAGCGGTGCGCACCCCGGTGGTGCCACCTACCGCGGCGAGGACAACGTGCAGGTCCTGGCGGACTGGCTCGGGATGTCGGCGCCGGATGCCCGCGCGCTCGAGACTTCCAAGGTGCTGCTGCGCGACGGCGACTAGGGGCTCGGCCACGACCACGACCACGACCACGACCACGACCACGGCCACGACGATGACCTCGGCGAGTACGTCCAGCCCATCGACCCGTCTCGTCGCCGCGGTGATCGCGGTTGGCGGCATCGCGCTGCTCACGCGCGTGGTCCTGGGGCGGCTCTTCTTCGCGTGGCCGCTCGAGTGGATGGAGGGCGCCACCGTCCTGCACGCGCGGCGCCTGCTCGATGGGGCTGCCCTCTACGCCCCCCCCTCGGCGGACTTCGTCCCAAACCTCTATCCACCGCTGGCCTACGTTCCCGTGGCAGCGAGCGTCGCGGCGCTCGGGCCTTCGCTGTGGGTGGCGCGCCTGCCGTCGGTGCTGTGCCTGGGCGCGACGCTGTGGCTCATCGCCCTGTGCGCGCTGCGGGCCACCGGTGCGCGTCCGGCGGCGGCGCTCGCGGCGGGGCTGTGGGCGCTGGGCTACGGCTACTGCGGCGCCTTCATGGACCTCGCCCGCGTCGATGCACTCTTCATCTTGCTCGTGTGCGCCGGCGTCGAGCGCACGCTCGCCGGTCGCGTCATGCAGGGTCTCGCGTGGCTCGCGCTGAGCTGCTGGGCGAAGCAGCACGGGCTGATCTTCCTCGCCTTCGCATCGGCGCACGCGCTGTGGGCGGTCCCCGCGCTGCGGCTGCGCATCGCGGGGCTGTGGGCGCTGCTGCTCTCGACGTTCGCTGCGGGGCAGCTGCTGACCGACGGCTGGCTCGGCTACTACACCTTCGCCGTGCCAGGCGCCCACGGCGCGATCCCGCACCTGATGCTCTCGTTCCTGCTGGTGGATGTGGCGCTCTACCTGCCGCTGCTGTGCGCGGCTGCGCTCGCAGGCCTGTGGCACAGCCGACATGCGCCGCGCGCGCTCGACGCATTGCTGGTCGCCGGGCTCTGCGCGGGCGCACTGGGTCGTGGGCACGTCGGCGGATTCGACAACGTGCGCCTCCCGGCCTATGCGCTGCTGTGCGTGGCTGGGGTGGTTCAGCTCTGGCCTTGGCTGTCGGGACCGAGGGCGCGCCTCGCTCTCGTTGCAACGGTCGTGCAGGCGGCGGTTCTCGTTCAGGCGCCGTCGCTGCACCTGCCGCGCACCGCAGACGCCTCCGCTTTCGTCGCCCTGCGGCAAGCGGTGCGGGACTGCGGCGGTGAGCATGCCGGCGCCGTCGTGCTCGCACCCGATCACGCCGGCGCGGTCGGGCAGGGCGGCCTGCACACGATGGCCCTCTCCGACCTGCGCCTCGCGGGTGGGCCGCGCGCCCACGCGGGGACCGAGGCGCTGGTCGCACGGCTGGGCGCGCCCGACCGGCCCGCGGTCGTGGTCGTGGGCGAGCGCTTCGACGAGCTGACGCGTGCCCTCGCCGCGCACTACCGGCTCTGCGCCCGCCCGCCCCGTGTCGACTTTGTCACGGGCTACGACCCATTGCGCGCAGCCGTCTACAGCGCGCGTGAGGCCACGCCACCGCCATGAGCCGCCGGATTGCGGAGCCGGGTGAAACCGTGCGATCGTGGGCCATGATGTTGCGACACCTCCTGGTCGCCTCCGGGCTGCTAATCGCGAGCTGCACCGATGGGTGCTCCTGCGGGGACGGGGAGTCCGAGGACAGCGTCGACCCCGCCGCGCCGGGCGATGCGGGGGCCGCGGCCCGCCCGCCCGCGTGGAAGCCGCCGGCCCGCGACAAGGAGGAGTTCCCGGTTCGCGATCCCGACTTCAAGCCGATCGACGCCGGCGCGAAGGCAGGCACGATCCACGACCGCGAGGGTGGCCACTTCGCAAAGCTGACGTCCCCGGACCTGCCGCGTTTCCAGGCGTTGCAGAAGAAGCTGACGGCAGGGCCGGTCAAGGCCGCCAAGCTCGTCGGTGGTGCCAAGCTCGGGGGGGTGCTCCCGACGAAGCTGGGCGAGTACGAGGCGGTCGCCAAGGCGGTCGAGGGCCCGACGAAGGCGGGGCGCGACGCCGTGGTGGGGCGCACACGCGAGTACCGCACCGGCTCATCGCGCATGATCGTGAAGATCACCGACACGGGCCAGGCGCCGCGCCTGCGCGAGGACTATGTGCGCAGGCTGACGCTGCAGGGCGACGTCTCGGTGGGCAAGATGAGGCCTGCCGTCGTTGGCGACCAGGTGGTGCTCGAGTCGTTCTTCCTGCGCGGCCGCTCGAGCTGGGCCACCGGTCTGGTCGGCGGGCGCTACCTGGTCGAGGTCCGCGCCCGCAACGTCCAGGACGAGCGCGCGGCGAGCAAGGCGCTGGAGAAGCTGAAGCTCTCCGGCCTGGGGAACTGATCCGGTGGCGCCGCTGCCCGAGGGCGCGTGTCCTCCCGGTGGCGCCCGCGTCTACTACGCGTACCCGAGTGCGCTAGACGCCACCGTGCGCGGCCAGCTCATGGCGCTGCTGTCCTCCGAGGAGCGGCAGCGGCACGCCCGCTTTCGCTTCGAGCGTGACAGGGACCTGTACGTGCTCGCACACGGGATGCTGCGCCGTGTGCTCTCACGCCATGCCGGTGTTCCCCCCGCGACGCTCGAGTTTCGCACGCTGGAGCACGGCCGGCCCGAGCTCGCCGCGCCCGAAGCTGCGCTGTCGCTACGCTTCAACCTCACACACACCGAAGGGCTCGCCGCGTGCGCGGTCGCGGTCGGCCGCGCGGTGGGCGTCGACGCCGAGCGGGTCACGCGTGACGCTGACATTCGCGCACTGTCGCCGCGCGTGTTCTCGACCGACGAGCGGCGTGCGATCGACGAGCGTGACGGGCAGGCGGCGCGCGACCGCTTCTTCGAGCACTGGACCCTCAAGGAGGCGTACGTGAAGGCGGTGGGCAAGGGTCTGTCGCTGCCGCTGCGCAACATCACCACGACGCCTGCCAGCGATGGCTCGGCCCAGCTTCGCCTCGTCGACATCGACGATGCGCCGGAGCGCTGGCTGCTGCGCCTGCACCGGGCGGGCACGGAGCACCAGCTCGCGGTCGTTCTGGAGGCGGGGCAGGGTGCGAAAGTGACGTTTGAGGAGCTACCCGCTGATCAGCTGGTTTGAGCACGACACAAACCTACATTTGACCACAAAAAGCGCCATATCTAGGACTGCGGTTACGCCCTCGCCTTGACTGGCCCCGGGGTTTGTCCGATCGATACACGCCATGTCCGATACCACCCCGAATTCTGTCATCCTAGACGACGCGAATAGCGAAGATCGGGACGACTCGCAGGTGCGTATGCGCAACGCAGAAATCTTCGGTGACTACGAGCTGTTGGGTCGCATTCGCCTGGGCGGAATGGCCGAGGTCTTGAAGGCCCGCCGCGAGACCCACAAGGACGACTTCGTCGCCATCAAGCGCGTGCTCCCGAGCTTCACGGACGAGGAGGACTACGTCGCGATGTTCGAGGACGAGGTGCAGCTCGCGATGCGCTTCGATCACCCGAGCATCGTCCGCGCGCGGGAGCACTCGAGCGTCGACGATACGCCGTTCCTCGTGATGGACTACATCCACGGTCAGGACGCGGGCGAGCTGGTCAAGCGTGGCGAGCGTGTGCCAGTGCCGATCGCATGCGAGCTTGCCGTGCGCGTGTGTGCTGCGCTGCACTACGCTCACGGCCTGTGTGATGACGACGGCGAGTCGCTGGGCATCGTGCACAGGGACGTGTCGCCTCACAACGTGCTCGTCGCCTACGACGGCGACATCAAGCTTATCGACTTCGGCATCGCGAAGTCCGAGTCGCAGGCGGTTCGGACGCAGGCGGGGCTCTTCAAGGGCAAGTACGGCTACTTCTCGCCGGAGCAGGCGAGCACCAAGCCAGTCGATCCGCGCAGCGACGTCTTCAGCCTGGGCGTGACCATCTACGAGCTGCTCAGCGGCGAGCGCCTCTTCAAGGGAAGCAGCGACTTCTCCACGCTGCAGCGGGTGCGGCGCGCGGAGGTCCCCAACCTGAGCGAGGCGCATACCGATGTCCCGGAGGCCCTGGCCGAGATCGTGACGCGTGCGCTGTCCGCCGATCCCGACGAGCGCTTCCAGAGCGCCGGCGAGATGGGCGAGGCGGTGCAGGACTTCATCAACGCGGCGGCCATCGCGTGCACGCAGGAACAGATCTCCGAGTACATGCACGCCACGTTCGCGACCGAGCTCGAGACGGAGGCCACCGGCACAGCGGCCGAGCAGGAGGAGCTTCCCGATGAGGGCACCGGCCTGTCGGCGTTCGAGGATCTCGAGCCGGTGAGCACCGTGAGTGCGCTCGCCGTGCTACCCGACGCCGACGCCCCGGGCTACAACCCGGTCGACGAGCTGGTCGAGCCCGCCGAAGAGGAGGCGGTGTCCGACGAGGCTGACGCCGCTGACGACGCTGACGCCGCCGATGACGCGGACGCGGACGCCGACGGGGAGGGCGACGGCGAGGAAGTGCAGGGCGCCGAGGCCGATGGCGCCGAGGCTCCTGCGGAGCTGGCCTCCGCTGCCATCGACATGGAGTGGGACGACGAGGAGGAGCTCGCCACCCAGAACTACGACCTCGACGACCTCGAGGATCTCGAGGACCTCCCGCCGCGCGACAGCGGCGCCCCCTCGCCGTTCCCGAGTCAGTCCCAGCCTGCGCCCGTGGCCCAGGTGGTGGTCCAGCCGAGCGCCTACCCGACGACGCCTGGCATGCAGCCGGCCGAGTCCGACCGCGGTAGCCTGATCGCGGTGATCGGCGTGCTCGCCGTTGCCCTCGCCGCGGGAGCCTTCTTTATGTCGCGCCCGGCTGCGACTGGCACGATCGCGCTCACGTCCACCCCGATCGACGCCGAGGTCCTGCTGGACGGGCACCGCCGTGGCAGCGGAAGTCCCTTCGTGCTCACCGAGGTCAAGGCCAACGAGCCCCACGAGCTGGTGGTGCGCCGCGATGGCTACAAGCCGTGGAGCACCCCCTTGACGGTACAGCCGGGCCAGGCGCTGCAGCTGCCTGCGGTCACGCTGGTCGCCGATGGCGCGACGCTACCGACTGCGCCCGCTCAACCGATGGTCGTCATCCCGACTCCGTCAGCGCCCGTCGCGGCGGCGGCGGCGGTCACGCCCACGCCCACGCCGGTCGCATCGGCGGCGTCCAGCACGACGCCCACCGCGACGAAGCCGGCTGTGAAGAAGCCCATCAACGTTGCGACCGCGCCGAATCGTCGGGTCGAGTCGCGCGCGACGGCCCCGCGGCGACCGCAGAGAGCCGCAGGGGCCGTGAGCGGCGGCAAGGGGATGCTGCGGATCAACAGCCGCCCGTGGAGCCAGGTCTTCGTGGATGGCAGGCTGGTGGGCAACACGCCGCAGATGAGCTTGCTGCTGCCGGTCGGCAAGCACCGCGTCAAGCTGTCGAATCCGCAATTCAAGCTGCAGAAGACGATCACGGTCGACATCACCCGCGGCGGCAAGCTCACGCGCATCGTGGACCTCACGAAGTAGTCGCCTCGCCTGCGGCTGTCGCGTACACCACCTTCCATGATCGAAGACCGAGCAAAGGTGGCAGCGACGCCACTGCACGAGGGGCTTTACCTCGCGCTCGCACCGATGGACGGCATCACCGACTGGGTGAGCCGCCAGGCGCTCACCGACGTGGCCGATGGGCACAGCGGCATCAGCGCGTGCGCCTCGGAGTTCGTGCGCGTGAGCAGCCACGTGGTCAGCGAGAAGGTGCTGCTGCGGGAGTGTCCCGAGCTGCATGTCGGCGGCTGCACGCCGGCTCGCGTTCCCGTCTACGTCCAGTTGCTCGGCGGTGACGGGGACATGCTCGCGCGCACGGCACGCCGCGCAGCCGCACTCGGTGCGCCCGGCATCGACCTCAACTTCGGCTGCCCGGCAAAGACGGTCAACCGTCACGACGGTGGCGCGACCCTGCTTAAGCACCCCGAGCGCATCGCGGACATCGTCGCGCGAGTGCGCGATGCCGTGCCTCCGTCGATTCCAGTCAGCGTCAAGATCCGCCTCGGCTGGGAGGACGCGGGCGACGTGGCAGCCGTGGCGCGCGCGGCCGAGCGCGGCGGTGGTAGCTGGCTCACGGTGCACGGCAGGACACGCAAGGACATGTACGGTCCGCCGGCGGACTGGCGTGCGATCGGAGCAGCACGCCGTGCCGTCGCCATCCCGGTCGTGGCCAACGGTGACCTCCGCCGTGCGCCCGATCTGGACGCATGCCAGCAGCAGAGCGGCTGCTCGGCGTTCATGTTGGGGCGGTCGGCCACTGCGCACCACGATCTCTTTCGTCGCATGCGAGGGATGCCGGTCGGGTCGGATGCCGATGGCTACGGCGCCTTTCTTCTCGGCTACCTGCGTGGCTCGCTCGCGCGCGGTTGCCCGGAGCTCAGCGCCCTGGGACGCCTCAAGCACTGGGTCGGACTGGCTGCGGTGGTCGAGCCGAGTCGGCGCGCCCTGTTCGCGGGGCTCAAGCGCCTCGATACCGCCTCTGCCGCCGAGGGGTTGATCGAGGCGTGGGTGCTGGACGAGTGCGCGGCGCCGATCCGCCGAGCGGGCTAGCAGGCAGCCCTAGCCGATCAGCTTCTTCGCCGCGTCGCGAATGTGCGGGCCGTAGGAGGTGCCCTTCGCGATCAGCTTTAGCTCGGGCTTGGGCGTGACCGCGAGGAGCTTGCGGACCGCATCCTTGCTCACGCGCGGGTTCGACAGCAGGGCGCGTCGCACGGGCGAAGCGCGCGCCCACGAGGCGTTGTCGACGATCTGGTCGAGCGTGTTCTTCGGGACGGTGCCCTTGCGTGCGATCTTCGCGACCTCCGGGATCGTCAGTCTGGGGTTCGCCAGCAGCGCGTCCCATGCGCCCTTGCCCAGCGAGCGCTCCAGGATGACGCGGTCACCAAGCTCGCCCGTACGTGCGAGCTTCAGCTGGTCGCCCATCGACATCGCGCGCAGCTGCTGTTGACGCGACTGGTTTTGCACGTCGGGCGGGATGGTGGAGTGGCGGTCGGGTCGCAGGCGAGGCGCGCCCGCTTCGCCGTCCCCGTCGACGCCTGCGTCGCCCTCGCTGGCGTTGCCCTGCTCCGGGGCGTCGCCTTGTTCCGGGGCCTCGCCTTGTTCCGGGGCCTCGCCCTGCCCGGACTCGACGAACTCGCGGATGCGCTCGACGGTGGCATCGTCGGCGGGACGCAGCTCGATGCCGATACCGCCCCCGCCGACCATCACGACCTGGGCACCGAGCTCGAGGGTGGTGCTGTCGGTGGGGTGCACGAGCACGAGCACGCACTCCGAGAGCACCTCGATCTCCTCGTCGCTCTTGATGAACGCGCGGCCGTGTCGCAGGTTGGACTCGAACTCCGATGCGATCGCACCGGCGTCATCGAACGACATGCGCAGTTGCGGCTGCTCCACCTCGGAAGTGTAGCCCGCCGGGGAATTTGCAGTCCAGGCAGCTACACGCCGCGGGCGAGCTCAGTCGGCGACGAGTTCTTCCCAGCTGGGAGTCACGTCGGGGCCTGTGATCGTCACCACACGTAGCCTCAGCACGACCCGCTCAACCGCAGATGTGCGCGAGAAGCGCCGCTTCTTGCCCTTGCGACCTTCGAACACGGCGAAGGAGCCCGGCCGCGGTAGCGGATAGGACATCTCGACAGTCCCCTCGCCCTTGACCTGTCCGCCGACGAGGCGCGTGCCGAGAAAGGGGTGATCGCCGACGAGCGTGTTGTCGGCCGCCGATCGCACGGCCACACATCGCATGCGCGAGTCGACCGCGTAGACGTTGTTCTGGGTCCACACCTCGGTCGCGACCTTCAGCGGCTCTGCGCTCAAGTTCTGTCCGCGCTCGTAGCTCACGTCGACCTCGACGATCGCGTTGCGCGTGAGCTCGGCCATCTGCTCGGCCTCGGTCATTACCGGCCGCTTGGCCTTGTGCTTCGCCTTGCTCGCGGCCGGCTTGCCCGCGGGTGGTGGCGCAGGGGGGATCGGCGTCGGTGCCCGCGGCGGCGCGATCGCCGGCGTGCCGTCCACCGCGGTCCGGCTGTTCGGCTGCACCGGGGCGCTCGCTGGCGTCGATGCGGACGTGGCCGCGTATCCGGCGGCTGTTTTGACTCCCTTTCTGGCCATCTCGTCGTTCCCTGGTCGTTCCCCGGGCGGCCCAGTGTAACGTGAATGCCCCTGGGTCGACGCAACGAAAGTACCCTCGGTGCAGGCACGTGCAAGAGCGCCTACAGCCTCCCACAGCGCCGAGGGTGTGTGAGTGCGTGGGAAGAATATTCGTGTGATACTGTCCGCTGCTGACTTTGCTGTGATGGAGGCGTTGCCGATGAGGATGAGTGTCGTCTGTGGGTTGGTGATCTTGGGTTCCCTCGGGTGCTCGGACGACGGCCCCGCCGCCCCGACATACACGCGGATGCCCTTCAGTGATGCATCCACCGGCGCAGGCTGCACCGACGCCGACGATGACGGCTACTGCGCGGCCAACGACTGTGACGACGACGATCCCGAGGTCGCCATGCTCTGCTGCGTCGACGGCGCCGAGCCCACGCAGGACTGCCCGTGCGTGGAGGGGACCGAGTCGGTGTGGTGCGATCCCAACGAGGTCGCGGACGTGGATGCGATGCAGGACGGCGTCCACGGCGTGCTCAAGTGTAGCGAGGGTGCGCGTTTCTGCCGCGACATGCAGTGGTCCGCCTGCGAGGGCGTCGGCTGGATCTTCGAAGCGTCCTGAGCGCCGTGACCGCGCTGGGCGTGCTGAACGCCGGGGTCGACGCCGCTACTTGATGCGGTGCATCCGCCCGCCCGCCTCGGCGAGGATCTCCATCCCCCCGAACGCCGGCAGGAACTGCCGCGGGGGCGGTCGCGCGGGCGAGCCGCGCTCCAGCGTCAGCAACACACGCCGCTTCGGCAGGTCGTACTCGATCGCGTAGCGAGCCTCGCCGATGTCGAGCGTCGCGGGGTAGCGCTCGTCGAGTAGCGACTGCAGCTCGTAGGGTAGGGGCTCCATGACGAGGTCGTCCCCGTCCAGCAGCGCGAGGTCGTTGCCCCGCTCGACGCCAAGCTCCTCGAGGCGTCGGTGGACGAAGTCCTCGAGCGGGCCGGGCTCGTCGGGCAGCGCGTCCCAGTCCACCTCGGGCCTTGGTCGCCGCGTCCGCAGCTGCCGGGCGAGGGCGTGGTGTGCGACCCGTGCGCGCGCCTTCAACAGTGCAGCTCTAAACGACGGGCCCAGCCGACCGTCGAGGAAGAGCGCTGCGATGGTCTGTCGTGCGAGCTCTCCGCGCGGTTCCTCCTCGCGCGTGTCGAGCACGCGCTTGGCGTAGACGCGCTCGATGACGGCGATGACTCGCCCGCGCTTGGCACTCGCCCGCGCGAGCCGGTCGCGCCCGAGTCCGGCCTGTGCGATCAGCGACAGGTCGACCGGGCTCGCGCAGGTGATGAGCATGCGTGTCCTGCCGCGATCGATGATGCCCCGCGCCCCGTAGACGATGGCGGCTTCGGGGACGCGCTCGACCCCGACACAGCTGTCGCGGCCGAGGTCGATCTCGGTGCCGCCGTTGCTGAACGCTGTGCGCCCCCTGCGCGTGCGGCTGACGTGGGCGCAGCGCGGGTCGGCGGCGATGGCGAGCTGGGCGAGCCTGCGTCGGTCGACGGGCCCGGCGCTGGTCGGTCCCTTCGGTAGGCTGAGCAGCTCGCGCAGGCGCCGGGCGTTGTCGCGCGCCTCACGCAGCGCGGGCGCCGACACGGGGTGGTCGCGGGGATCGCCGGCGCGCACTGCACGCACGAGCGCGCTGGCGTCGCAGCCGTCCCGCCGTAGCCCGTCGGGACGGCCCGGGTCCGGGGCGGCGGTGAACAGCGGCCGCCCGACGGCGAGCGCCGCCGCCAGGTCGACCACGTCCTGCACAGCCTCGCTACCGCGGGCCTGCACGAGCAGCCGGCCGATGGCCGGGTCGAGCGGCATCCCGAACAGCTGCTCACCGGCCTCTGTCAGCGCGTCCGTGGCATCGATCGCACCGAGCGCGCGAAGGTCATCGCGCGCGTCCTGCAGCGCGTGCGGCTTGGGTGGGTCGAGGAAGGTGAGCTCGTCGACCCGCGCACCGCAGGCCGCCGCCGACAGCAACATCGGGGTGAGCGACTCGCGGTGGATCTCGGGCGTCGTCGTGTCGTGCAGCTTGGCCGCCCGGTCCCACAGGCGGATGCTGTGCCCCGGCCCGGTGCGCCCCGCCCGGCCGGTCCGCTGTGCCGCGCTGTCGAGCGCGATCGGGAGCAGCGCCAGGTAGCCGCGCCCGTGGTGATAGCGGGTGCGGCGCACCAGTCCCGAGTCGATCACGGTCGCGATGCCCGGCACGGTCAGCGAGGTCTCGGCGACGTTCGTCGCGAGGATCACCCGCGGTCGGCTGCCCCGGGCAAACACGCGCGACTGCTGCTTCAACGTCAGCCCGCCGTGCAGCTCGAAGACCTCACGGTCGGGCATGCGCGCCTCGATCGCCGCGTGGACCGACGCGATCTCGCCCTTGCCCGGAAGGAAGATCAGCATGTCCCCCGTGCGCTGCGCGGCGCTGCGGGCGGCCGCGACCACGCGTTCATCGAGGCCCTCGATGGTCGGCAGCAGGGTCCCGTGCGGCTGGTGCTCGATGTCGATCGGGAAGGCGCGGCCCTCGGCGCGCAGATGCGTGCCGCCGAGGGCATCGGCGATGCGCTCCGCCTCGAGCGTCGCGGACATCACCACCAGGCGTTGTGCGTGCGTGCGGCGCAGCAGGGCCAGCAGCAGGTCCACCTCGAGCCCGCGCTCGTGGAACTCGTCGAGGATGATGTGCGGATAGTCATCGAAGCGCTCCGACATCCGCAGCGCGATCCCGGGGGTGACGAACAGGATCCGCGTGTCGTCACTCCGCCGCGCGTCGTCCCGCACCTGGTAGCCCACGGCCTGGCCGAGCGCGCAGCCCTCGAGCTCGGCGACACGGGCGGCGAGCGCGCGGCACGCCACCCGCCGCGGCTCGACCACCAGCACGCGGCCGGGGCAGTAGCGCGGGATCTGGGTCGACTTGCCCGAGCCCGTCGGCGAGGAGATCACGATCGGCCGCTGGCCAGCGGCTGCGACGAAGTCGTCGCGGAGCGCCTCGATCGGTAGCGCCGGGTCCTGCTGAGCCATCGAAACTGCAGTATAGTCGCCGAGCCCATGAACGAGGGAAGCAAGAAGGCGATCATGGCTGCGCTCTTCGCCAACGGTGGCATCACCATCGCGAAGTTCGTCGGCTACACGCTCACGGGAGCCGCCTCCATGCTCGCGGAGGCTGTTCACTCCGCGGCGGACACCGGCAACCAGGCGCTGCTGCTGCTCGGCGCCTCGCGTGCGGCCAGGCTCCCCACGCCCGAGCACCCCTTTGGCTATGGGCGGGAGCGCTACTTCTGGGCGTTCATCGTCTCGCTGGTGATCTTCCTGCTCGGCGGCGTCTTCGCCATCTACGAGGGGCTGCACAAGCTCGGCGACCCCCATGGCCTCGAGTCGCCCGAGGTCGGCGTGGCGATCCTCTTCGTCGCGGCGTTGCTGGAGGGCTGGTCGTTCCGCACGGCGATCCTCCAGGCGCGCCCGCTCAAGGGCGACAGCACGTGGTGGGAGTTCGTACGCCACACCAAGGCAGCCGAGCTCCCGGTCGTGCTGCTCGAGGATCTGGGCGCCCTGCTGGGCCTGCTCTTCGCGCTCTGCGGGTTGGGACTCGCCATGGTAACGGGGGATCCCCGCTTCGATGCGATCGGGAGCATCGCGGTGGGCGTGCTGCTGACGATCATCGCGGTCGTGCTGTCGATCGAGATGCGCAGCTTGCTCGTCGGCGAGTCGGCGAGCGACGACGCCATCGCGAAGATCCGCGATGCGCTCGGTGAGGATGGCAAGATCACGCGCGTGATCCACATGCGCACGACGCACCTCGGCCCCGACGAGCTGCTCGTCGGCGCAAAGGTCGAGCTCGACGCGGCGCTGACCTTCACGGAGGTGGCCGACGCGATCAATGCGGCCGAGGACCGTGTGCGGCAGCGAGTTCCGTCCGCGCGCGTGATCTACGTGGAGCCCGATATCGCGCGCTGAGCGCGTCTGCATCGCGCGCTGAGCGCGACTACTCGGCGGGCGGCTCTTCTTCGACGTACGGGGTGGCGTAGACCACGGCTGCGAGGCACATCTCGTCCAGGGTCTCTTCGCCGATGAAGACGTCCTGCGGCTCGTCGAGGCCCTGGTCCTCGAGCGCCTCGATGACGAAGGGGTTGTCGAGCGAGTTGTCGAACTCGCACTTGATCTTGAGCGTGTCGCCCGGCCTGATCACCGGCACCTCGTCGAGCGGCGCGTCGTACAGGTAGCCGCGCTGCCAGTTGAAGTCCCACTTCGGTGTGTGGATCAGGCACTCCTGATCGGGCTCGCCTGCGGCCGGCGCGTAGCGCTCCAGGTGGACCTGCATGTCGGTGCCGACGTAGTGCATGTGCGTACCCATTCCGAAGACCTTCATCTCCGCGGGCCACGAAGGCGAGAACTGGTAGAGCAGCGTCTCGGTATGCGCGTCCGCACCGGCGGGGATCATGAACTCGATCTGACCGCGGTCGTTGGGCCCCGGAAGCAGACCACCATAGGCGGCGGGGCGGGGGTAGTTGCCCAGTAGCGTGATCTCCGCCTCGTACTCGGGCGTGCCCTCGAAATACTGGAACTCGATGCGCGTGCTGTCGTCGAGCTCGGCCTCACCACCGGTGGGGTGGTAGTGGACCTGCATGATGATGTGCGTATCGGGCAGGAGGCGCGCCGCCACGCCCTCGGGGAGGTGGTTGGGGATGCTGCCCGGTGCCCACGCGTAGATCAGATTGGCGCCGGACACGCCGACGCCGCCGAAGCACTCATAGACCCCCGCGTCGATGCGCTCCTGATCCAGGTTCTGGTTGTCATCCTCGTAGACTGTCACGTGGTGGACGACCGCTTCGTTGCCTGCGGTCACCTGCACCGCCGAATACCAGGTGTCCTCCTGCACGGCGGGGTCGAGTACGAAGCACCAGAACTGGTCGCGCGTGCCGCCGATCTCGACCCCCGACGGAATCGTCAGGGATAGATCGGTCGAGGTGAGCTCGAAAGAGGGAGGCACCGGTAGCTCGGCGGCCTGTGCGGGATCGCCGAGCGGTGCGCCGGCGTCCACCCAGGCGGAGAGCATGGCCTTCTGGTGGTCGGTCAGGGTCAGGTCATCCTCCCAGCCGTGCCTCGGAACGCAGTCCTCGGTGTCCGTCGCGAGGAACGGGGGCATGGTGCCACTCTCGACGGCGGCGACCATCAGCGCGCCCCACATCTTCGCCTGCTCGTAGTCCGTGAGCGAAAACGGCGCGATGCCGCCCTCGGTGTGGCAGCCGGTGCACTTCTCGGCGACCAGCGGTGCCACGTGCCCGTGCCACGTTGGATCGGGCGCGTCGACCTGCTCTTGCTGCGCGTGGCCCTCGCCACCCACGGAGGAGTCGGCCCCGGCGTTGCTGTCATCCGAGCTCGAGTCGCAGCCGAATAACGCTGCCGCGATCATGAAGGTCGTTGTCGCTCTCATGGAGTTGTCCTCGCTCGGTTGCACTGCATTGCGCAGGCCACTCAGATGCCACCATCGCCGATGTCGTCCGGGTCGCAGTCGCAGCTGTCGGCCTCATCGACGCAGTAGGGCGAGCCCGGCCGCGTGACCGTGCCGTCGAAGTCGAAGATGCCGCTGAGGCAGCACTTCTCACCGTCGCCGCAGGTGACGCCGTCGCCGCAGTTGATCTCGCCGGCCGCGTCGCCACCGATCAGGAGCGTCGGCGCGGAGTCCGACGGCGACGCGCAGATCGCCAGAAAGGGGTACGGTAGGACACTGCTGCGGCGACACACGCGACCCTCGACCGCGCAGGCGTCGCCCTCGTGGCAGAGGTTGTACTCCGACTCCTGCGGCTCACAGCTATCCCGGCACTCGATGAACTCGTAGGAGCCCATCGCACCGACGTAGCGTCCGCAGCACACCTGTCCGCCCTCGCAGTCCTCGTCGCCGTCGCACGAGATGGCGAGCGCCCATCGGCAGTCGCGCCCCTCGGTGGGGAGCGAGGCGTCGAGGTGGGAGACGGGCACGCGCGGGCCGGCGTCCGGCTCGGCGGCGCTCCACGGGTCCGGCGTCGTGGCGTCGGAGGCCGCCGCATCGTGGTGTTCGTGCATCATCTCGACGTCGTCCGACTCGGTGTCGCACGCGAACACACCGAGAGAAACGCTCAACGCGGCGAGCATCCGTCGCATGTGGTCTGCGCGTGAATCGGTCATGACTGGCCTCTGCATGGGACGTGAAATGGTCCTGGGTATCCGTACACCCCTGACCAGGCTCATCCCTCCTACCAGCGCGCACTTTGTGCGTCCAACATCGTCGCCGCACGCGGGGACGTTGACCGAAAATGTCGGTGTCGTGGCCCCTACGGGCCAGGGTTAGTAGCGCTGGTAGCGGCCTACGACCGGTTTGCCCTGGCAATGCTCATCGACGATGCGATCGAGCAGCTCGATCGTCGCCATGCGGTAGTGGGCACCACCGTCGAGGTCGAGCATTCCGGGCGGCGCTGACGCATCGTCGCCGGGGGCCACGTTGCGGACGAGCACGTTGGGCCCGGCGGGGCAGCGGCTCAGACACTCGTAGCACGCGACCCCTACGCGGCCGGCGTTCTGGGGCTCGCCTGCGCGCGCTTCGACGTGCGCGAGATGACGGCCGACCTGCCCGCGCGCCCGGCACCGCGGGCCGTTGCACACGACGATCTGAAAGTGCGGTTGGGGGATGCTCACCGGCAGTCGAGGCGCTTGCGCGACATCTTGAGTACGGTATCGCCCTCGGCGCCCACGTCCATCCAGCTCACGAGCATCTGGCCGTCGACCGATACGCGAAGCGTGGTGCGGGCCTGGGCCAGCGTCGCGCTCGCGAGCGTGGCGCTGATCGGCCGCCCGAACTCGTCGCGGGGCAGGTCGCCCTCACGCGAGACGACGACCACGCGGATCTCCGGCGACTCCACACCTCCGCCGGGTAGCGCGCGGTAGGCGATGACGTAGGCGCCGCTGAGCTCCGCGACCGACGCGTCGCTGCCGCGCAGTGGAAGGCCTACCACCGCGCGCTCGACCCCGAGCGGCTCTCCATCGGGCCCCAGTCGCCGATACAGCACCTCGTGCCCGCTGCCGCCGGCAGACACGGAGTAGATGACCGCGCCGCCGAGCCGCTCCTCGCCCCCGCGGTCGCGTGTGGAGAGGTCGACCGTTGCACCCGCGCCCGCATAGCGTGAGAGGCGAACCGGTGAGCCCACAGGTGCCGCGTCGGCGTCGATCTTTTGTATCCACACCCCGACCGCGCTGCCCTGCTCGTTGATCCACGCGATGGCGCCCGCGCCCATGCCCATCTGGGCCGCAGCGATCTTGGTCGGCCGGTGCTCGCTACCCATCTCCACGATCGTCTGCTCATCGTGATCGCCGTCGACCATGCGCGTCGAGATGCCCTGCTGGTCAACGCCGTCGCTCGTGATCCACGCCACCATGGGCCGGTCGACGAGGTCGGCCATGATCGGGTTGTCTTCGGTCAGCCCCGCGTTGTCGCTCACCCGCACGCGGTTGCCCCGCGGCAGCAGCAGGTTGTCGTCGTAGGCTTGGGCGTGCAGCTCGATGTCACCGGTGGAGTTGTCCGTGTAGGCCATCCACCACGCGTCGGCAGAGTAGACAAGCGAGAGGTCGCGGATCACGTTGCAGGAGTCTTCGCCCAGCACCGCCGGGGGGATCGGGAAGGCACCGGTCCCCGGGACCTCGGCCGCGTGGATGCGATCGCAGCCAACGACGGCCGGGCGGTAGGCAAGCCCGAAGCCCACGACGCCGCGTGTCAGGGAGAAGCTCGTCTCGTCACCGAACTCGACCACGTCGCTCCAGTCCTCGTCGGTGACGGTCGCGTTGCAGTCCGGCGCCACGTCGTCATCGAAGCGCAGGCCGCCGTCCGCGGTGCCGGCGTCGTCGTCGCCATCGCCATCGCCTCCATCACCGGTGCCAAGGTCGCCGTCCCCGCCGCCGTCCAGGTCGCCGAGCATGACCGTCGGCGGATCCTTGCGCTTGCTGACGCCGAAGAACTCCTCGATGTCGCAGCCCCCCAGGGGCAGCCCAAGCAGGACGCACAGGACACCAGACAGCGCCGATCGTGCCATATGCGAATTTTACACGATAGACGCCACGCTTCCAGGTCTTCGTGAATTCGTGGGTGAAACCGCGCGATTGCGCCAGCCAATACGGGTGCGCGAGCACCTACACGCTCCCGGTCCCGGGCCCCCGGGGCTAGACTGGCGCGGTGACCCGACCCACACCCCCGTTCGCGGCCCTCGTCCTCGCGCTGCTGCTCTCGCATTGCGGCGGCGGTGATGACAGCCCCCCTACCGACGAGGAGCTGCTCGAGCGGTTCGTCGGCAGAGTCACCGGCGTCGTGGACGGGCCCATGATGACGGGGGCGCTGAGCTACGTGCAGCTGTCGGAGGTGCCCCTCGATGTATCGGTTCCCCACTACCAGGGCGTCTACCGCGAGGGCGGCGAGGAGGATCTCACGAAGCGCTATCGCACGCAGATGCGGCAGCAGTTCGGTGGCTCCGAGCTCAAGGTCCGTACGCACAAGATCACCATCGAGGGGACCGAGGCCAAGGTGATGATCCGTCTGAAGACCGCACGCGGTCCGATCCGGGTTCAGACCGAGCTACGCAAGATCGACAGTGGCTGGAAGGTCAGCAAGGTGCACGCGGAGCCGGGTCTGTAGACGCCGGCGCCGGCGGCCACGGCTCGGGTGGCAACCGCTTGCCGAACGCGACGTGCGCGGTGACGCCCACCACCATCAGTGTGGTGAGCAGGCTCATCGCGGCGAAGTGATCGTCGTTCCACGGAAAGAGCTCGTACAGCCCGCAGGTCGCAGCCGACAGCCCGGTCACCACGATGGCGGGCATCTTGCGGCGGTCGAGCATCAAGCCGTAGGCCAGCAGGAAGCCGTAGTAGTAGCAGGTGAGTTCGGCGGCGATGACGATCAGCCCCGTCCCGAGGCACGCCGCCACCCAGTCCTCCTCGCGGTCACCCGCGCGCGCGAGGATCAGGCAGAACAGGAAGATCAGGCCGTACAGGATCGGCGCGCGCTTGGCGTAGAAGTAGTTGCGCGCCTCCTTCCACTCCTTGAACGGATCGAGGAAGCGCTTGCTGCGCGTGTGGGCTGCGCGCGTGGCCGAGTCGTAGCCGAGCGCCGTCTTGAGGCCCATGTTGTTGGTGAGCGCGGTCTTGAGGTGCTTCTCACTGTTGACCGCGAACTCGCCCCAGGAGTCGAGCCCCCCCATCGCCCAGTCGGACGCGGGTGTCAGCACGGCGATCGTCGAGATGCAGCCGACGGCGAAGATCGTGTGCGCGCGCGACAGCACGAAGCGCCGCTCGCGGACCATGCGCGCCAGCGCCTTGAGCACCAGCGCGGCCACCACGAAGCCGGGGAAGACGCGCAGGCCGGTCGCATAGGTGAGCGCGACGCCCGCGAGAAAGTTCTGCCTCCGCTTGAGCATGCAGATACCCATGACGAGCCACAGGATCCAGTCGTAGCGAAGGAAGCCACCGCCGTTCCAGTAGTAGCGCGCCGGGAAGTTGCAGCCCCAGAAGATCAACGCTGCGCACGTTGCGCGCCAGCCGAAGGCCCACCAGGTCACCAGCCACATCAAGATGAGCAGGCTGAAGTCGATCGACCCCAGGTAGACGATCTTGTTCCAGGTCAGCTTGCCGATCGACTCCGAGATGAGGCGCGCGGCGATCGACCACACCGGGGTGGCGTTGTAGCCGTGATCCGTCTGCGACTTGTCCCAGCGGTCGCGGGAGAAGCGTCCCCGGAAGAAGCGGATGTCCCTGCGGAAGGCCTGCCACCGATCTTCCGTGAAGGCGCCCTTGCAGCGCTCCGGGTGGGCGAGGATCTCGGTGGTCTTGATCAGGTCGTTGTCGGAGCCCAGCGCGCGCATGCGTCGCTCGCGCACGCGCTTGCCCACGTGGTCCTCGTTGTCGGCCACCGACGTGCACGCGTAGATTCTGTCGTAGCGCAGCTCGGCGCCGAACTTCGCGCCCACGACGTAGTGGTATTGCTCCCAGATGTGGATGAAGTGATCGAAGTGGAAGTGGCCCACGTTCCACCACGCCGACAGGGAGATCAACCCGATGATGCAGAGCGTCATGCGCGCCGAGCGTGCAAACGACGGCGGTCTGCGCGCCCAGCGCAGTGCGAGCCACAGCGCTGCCACGGTGATCGCGGCCCCCGCGCCGCACAGCAGCGCGCCGATGTGCGGCACCGTACGTGGGCCAAACTTGGGATTCTCCTCGATGAAGAAGAACATCCCCACGGCAGCGCCCACCACCGCGAGGGAGAAGACCCAGCTCGACCAGCGCGGCGAGGTCAGTCGCACGCCCAGTCGCTGCGCCCAGCCCGTTCGCGACTCCGCGTCGCCGTTGGTCCAGCGCACGACGTACCACAGCGCGAGTGTGGCGCCGCCTCCGATCAGGTAGTGACGGTTGGCCGTCAGCCACCACGCCACGACGGCGCCGAGGCCGCCGAGCAGCAGCGGCAGCTGCAGCCACGGCCGGTAGCGCAGTGGTCGCCAGCGGTAGGGCACGCACATGCCGAGCAACGTCAGCAAGCCAGCCAGCGCCAGCCACGCCTTGAGCGAGACCATCATCGGGTTGGTCAGCATCTTCCAGCCGACCTTGCGCGGGGGCACGCGCAGGCGCGGTGGCCAGGTCTTGGGCACCTTGCAGTGGGCGCGCAGCTCCGAGATGGAGAAGCGCCCATCCCCCCCGACGCCCTTGACCCTGAGGTAGCGGGCGGAGTGCACCTTGCGGAGCTTGGTCGCGCGCGTGCGCAGGCCGGGGAGCGCCGCGATCGGGGTCGCCCACAGTCGCTTGTAGGTGACGCCGTCGGTCGAGCCCTCGACGACGTAGCTGTCGTTGTTGTCCGCCTGCACGGCCAGCGCGCGAAGCTCGTGCACGCGGTGCAGGTCCAGGACGACGTGCGCGTCGTCTGCCTCGAGGCGCACGGCGGCGCGGTCGTTCCACGGCCGCCCCTCGAGCGCGAAGACGTTGTCGGTGACGCGCATCGACAGGCCCTTGAGACCCTTGCCAGTGAGCTTGCCGTGCCGGACCAGGTTGACCTCGGTGCAGCCGGCCGGAGGCGGGCTTGCCCGGCGCGGGGGGACACGCGGCGGCGGACGCTTGGCGGTCGGCGGTTGCGCCGGCCGGGTTGCGCCGTCGGCGGTCGGCGTGGGCACACCCTCTGCAGCCTTCTTCGCCGTCTGAACGGGCGATGGCGAGGGGGCGGGCACGGGCGCCTGTGGCGCAGGCTGCGCGAGTGAGGGCGCGACCCCGCACAGGAGCGCCAACCAGAGGGTCGTCAGAAAGCGAAGGAGCATCGAATCGGGCGGGGCGTGCGGGCTGCGGGTGGGCCGCTCTATCGAGCCGACGGTGGAGGGGTCTGGGGCGGTGCTGGCGCCTGGGCGTGCTCGACGGCCAGTCTCCTGACGAGCTCTGTCATCTGACGATCCATGCGGCGGAAGCGTCCGTAGACATAGAAGAAGCCGGTCAGCATCGCAATCACGCTCAGGTACAGGACGAGGTCTGTGCCGCGCCCGATACCGAGGGCGCGGGCGGCGATCGCCGTTGACTGGGGCCAGACCACCGCGACCACGCTGCCTCCCCACACCAGCAGCCAGAACAGCGCGATGCGCTTGCGGATCATGCCACGCAGGCCGGAGCGCAGGGTGACCGTCGCGAGGACGACCATCGACGTGAGCATCAGGTACTGGAAGGCGTTCATCGCAGCACCCTGCCAACGATGTAGTCGAAGGCGACGCGCAGCGCGGCGCTCGAGCGCTGGCCCTTGGCCATCGAGTACTCCGTGTACTTGATGTGGACGGGCACCTCCCGGTAGCGCAGGCCGCTGGCGCGCACCTGGTCGACCAGCTCGCTGGCGTGGGCCATCCGGTCGAGGCGAATATCGAATCCCTCGGCGGCCTTGCGCGAGAACGCGCGCAGCCCGTTGTGCGCGTCGGTCAGGCGGATGCGCGAGGTGATCAGCGTGAAGACCACGGCGCCCATGAGCAGCACCCGTCGTCCCAGGGGAACCGCGTCGGCGTGCTCGAGGAAGCGCGAGCCCAGGCAGATGTCCACGTCGCCGGCGGCGATCGGCGCCACGAGCGCGGGCAGGTCGCTGGGCTGGTGCTGACCGTCGGCGTCGAATGTCACCACGTAGCTGGCGCCGAGCTTCAGCGCGTAGGTGATGCCCGTCTGCAGCGCCGCTCCCTGGCCACGGTTGATGACGTGCGAAAGGACGTGCGCTCCGGCGGCCGCTGCGGCGTCGGCGGTGTCGTCGCTCGAGCCGTCGTCGACCACCACGACCGTGTAGCCGGGGCACAGGCCAGCGACGACCTCCGCGATCGCCGGGCCCTCGTTGAAGGCCGCGATTACGACGCAGGTCGCAGCGCGGTCGGCGGCTGAGAGGCTAGGCGCATCGCTGGCTACGGCCCCGGACATCGTGCATCAAGATTTACCACCGAATCGGGGTGTGCACCACGCGGGCCCTGGACAAGCCCGGGGCGCCGGGTAGCCATTCTGGTAGGGTTCGGCCTCCTGAAGGAGGCGCCATGCAGAAGCGGACTGTCGAGTATTCGGTCGGGGACGTGACACTGTCGGGGATCGCCGTCATCCCGGAGGGGCAGGGCGAGAGGCCGGGCGTGCTGGTGGCCCACGACTGGACCGGTCGCAACGAGATGGCCGTCGGGAACGCCGAGCGCCTCGCCCGCAGCGGCTACGTCGGCTTCGCCCTCGACATGTACGGAGGCGGCAAGGTCGCCGAGAGCATGGACGAGCGCGTCGCGCTGATGGGAGGGCTCAAGTCCGACCGCGGGCAGCTGATCGCGCGCATGGCCGCGGCGCTGTCGACGATGAAGGGGCTGCCCGAGGTCGATGCGAGCAAGACGGCGGCGATCGGTTTCTGCTTTGGCGGCCTGTGCGTGCTCGACTTGGCGCGCAGCGGTGCCGAGGTCGGTGGGGTGGTCAGCCTGCATGGTCTGCTCGATGCGCCGCCGGCCGAGCTGTGCAAGACGATCGGCGCCAGGGTACTGGCCCTGCACGGCTACCGTGACCCCATGGTGCCGCCCGATCAGGCGGCGGCCTTCGAGCAGGAGATGGCCGAGGGCGACGTGGACTTCCAGCTGCACAGCTACGGCAACGCCGTGCACGCCTTCACCAACCCGTCCGCAAACAACGCGAAGATGGGCGCCGCCTACGAGCCCGTCACCGCTGCCCGCGCCTTTCGCAGCACCGACGACTTCCTGGGCGACCTCTTCGCGTAGGGGAGGCGGCTCCTGGCTAGCGGCTACTGGCCGGTGCTGCCGAAGCCGCCCGCGCCGCGCGCGGTCTCGCCGAGCTGCTCGACGTCCTCGACCTCGACCACGTCGACCTGCGCCACCGGTGCAACCACCAGCTGGGCGACCCGGTCGCCGGACTCGATGGTGTGCGGCTGAGCGCCGTGGTTGATCAGCAGCACCTGAACTTCGCCTCGGTAGTCGGCGTCGATCGTGCCCGGTGCGTTGAGCACGGTCACCCCGTGCTTGCGAGCCAGCCCCGAGCGGGGGCGGACCTGGCCTTCGTGGCTGTCCGGAAGCGCCACGGCGATGCCGGTGGGCACCGCCGCGAAGCGACCGGGCTGCAGGGTCAGTGGCTCATCGAGGCACGCCGTCAGGTCCAGGCCCGCCGCCGCCGCGCTCTCGTAGCGCGGCAGCTTGGCGAGCTCGGGGCGCAGCCGGTGCACCCTCAGGACCGCAGCCATCTCAGTCGCGCCGCGGAGGCCGCCCGGCGCGTCCACCGCGACCACCGCCGCCATCGCGTCCACCACGACCGCCGCCGTCGCGACCACCGCGACCACGACCGCCGCCGTCGCGGTCACGTGGGGCACGATCGCGCGGTGGAGGCTCGACGTAGCCCTCGGGCTTCGGCAGCAGCTCCTTGCGCGACAGACGCACGCGACCATCCCGGTCGACCTCGGTGATCTTGACCTGGACCTCGTCGCCCAGCTTCATCACGTCCTCGACGTTGGAGACGTGCTCCCAGTCGAACTCCGAGATGTGCAGAAGCCCGTCCTTGCCGGGAGCGAACTCCAGGAAGCAGCCGTAGGCCTCGACCCGCACGACCTTGGCCTTGTAGGTCTCACCGACCTCCGGCTCCATCGTGAGGTTCTTGATGATGCCGATGGCCTTCTCGACCGACTCCTGGTCGGCCGATGCAATCGACACGGTGCCGTCGTCGGCGATGTCGATCGAGGCACCGGTCTGGTCCACGATCGCCTTGATCATCTTGCCGCCCGGGCCGATGACGGAGCGGATCTGGTCCGGCTTGACCTTGACCGTGGTGATGCGCGGAGCGTGCTTCGACAGCTCCTCACGTGGCGCGTTGAGCACCTCGTTCATCTTGTCCAGCACGTGCATGCGGGCGTCCTTCGCCTGCGTCAGCGCCTTCTCGACGACCTCGCGGGTCAGGCCCGCGATCTTGATGTCCATCTGGATTGCGGTGATGCCGTCGGCGGTACCGCAGACCTTGAAGTCCATGTCGCCCAGGTGGTCCTCGTCGCCGAGGATGTCGGTGAGCACCGCGTAGTCCTTGTCGATCTGGATGAGGCCCATCGCGATTCCTGCGACCGGCTTCTTGATCGGCACGCCCGCGTCCATCATGGCCATCGCGCCGCCGCAGACAGATGCCATCGACGAGGAGCCGTTGGACTCGGTGATCTCCGAGACGATGCGGATGGTGTAGGGGAAGTCTTCCTTGCTCGGCAGCATGCCCTTGAGCGCGCGCTCGGCCAGGTTGCCGTGGCCGACCTCGCGCCGACTGGTGCCACGCAGGGGCCGCGCTTCACCGACCGAGAAGGGAGGGAAGTTGTAGTGCAGCAGGAAGCGCTTCCACTCCTCCTCGATGAGGTTGTCGATGCGCTGCTCGTCGCGAGCCGTCCCGAGGGTGCAGGTCGCGATCGCCTGGGTCTCGCCGCGTGTAAAGAGCGTCGAGCCATGGGTGCGTGGCAGCATGCCAACCTCGATGGCGATGGGACGCACGGTGCTACTGTCACGTCCGTCGACGCGGCGCTTGTCGTACACGACCTGCTCGCGCATCGTGTTGTACTTGAGCTCTTCGTAGGCGCCCTTGATGTCGCCCTCGTTGTCCGGGAACTCGCCCGCGAGCTCGGCGACGGTGGCCTTCTTGACCACCTTGAGCTTGCCGTACCGCTCGTGCTTCTCGAGTGTGTTGCAGGCCGTCTTGATGCCGTCGAGGGCAACCGCCTTGACGCGCTCGTCGATGCCGTCGGCGCGGACGTGAGGCGTGTGCGACCACTTTTCCTGGCCGACCGCTTCGCGCAGCTTCTCCTGCAGCTCGATGACGTCCTGCACGGAGTCCTTGCCGAAGAAGACGGCCTCGGCGAAGTCGTCTTCGCTGATCTCGTCGCACTCACCCTCGACCATCACGATGGCGTCCTTCGAGGCGCTCACCAGGATGTCCATATCGCTCGCGGCGACCTGCTCGTAGGTGGGGTTGGCGATCAGCTTTCCGTCGACGCGGCCCACGCGGGTCGCGGCGATGGGGCCTGCCCATGGCAGCGGGCTGATGTGCAGCGCGGCGGACGTGCCGATCATGCCCAGCACGTCAGCGTAGTGCACCTTGTCGACCGACATGACGGTACAGATGATCTGCACCTCGTTGCGGTAGCCGTCGGGAAAGAGCGGCCGGCAGGGGCGGTCGATCAGGCGGGAGATGAGGATCTCCGCATCGCGCAGCCGGCCCTCTCGCTTGAAGAACCCACCGGGGATCTTGCCGGCGGCGTAGGTCTTCTCGACGAAGTCCACCGACATCGGCAGAAAGTCGATGCCGGGGCGGGGCTCCTGCGTGCCGCAGGTGGTGACCAGCACGACGGTGTCGCCGCAGGTCATGAGTACAGAGCCCTGCGCCTGCTTGGCGATACGGCCCGTCTCGATGGTGATCGTGGTGTCACCAACCTTGACGTCTTCTCGAATTATCATGGAACGCGTCTCCTCCGACCGCGATCGAGCGCACAGCCCAAGCGGTCAAGCATCGGCGAGGCTTGTCTTCAGCCCGCGCCTAGCCGCGTAGTCGGAGGTGGTTCCGGTCCTCGGTTCCAGGGTTGCAGCACGTCTCGCTGCAGCGCTCGAATCGAAGATCGGGGAAGCCACGTGGCTCCGACGACCGGCGTGTCAAAGAACGACGACAGTGGACCATCCACCGCCGTGGAATCGAGTGCTACCTGCGAATGCCCAGATCGCTGATGAGCGTCCGGTAGCTGGCGAGGTTGCGACCCCGGAGGTAGTCCAGCAGGCGGCGGCGCTGGCTGACGAGCATGAGCAGCCCGCGGCGCGAGTGATGGTCCTTGGCGTGGACCTTGAAATGCTCTGTCAGCTCCTTGATGCGCTCCGTGAGAAGCGCGATCTGGACCTCAGGCGAGCCGGTGTCCGACTCGTGTGCCTGGTACTTGGAGATGACGTCTGATTTGCTTTGCGTGCTAAGCGACATTGTTGACTATCTGTCCTTCAGAGTCGGCGGAGTATGCCAGCCCGGACGCCGGCGTCAAGGGAGTGGATCGGCGGGTGCGGGACCGATGACAGAGTCGAGTCGATCGGCGGCCTGGCGGCTCAGCTCGATCCTCGGCGCGGCGCGCTCCCGCTCCGTCTGTAATGGATATCGCACCACAATGCTCCCGGAAAAGCGCGGGATCTCGAGGCGGTCCACCGCGCCCAGCAGACATTGGCGAAGCGGCTCCGGAAGCTCGCCGGTCACCGCTGCCTCGACGATCTCCCGCTCGGCGAGCTTGAACTCGAAGACCGCGCGGACCGCATAGTCGGGGCGCCCGGCCCGATCGCGGCGGAAGCAGCCGCGTGCGACCGGGACGATGCGGTCCCGCAGCATCCCGAGCAGCGGCTCCGCGGGCATGCCACGGCCCACGCCGACGCCCCGGGTGGGGGCTGGCTCGGGTTGGCAGCTGCCGCGATGGGCGAGGGCGAGCGGCAGCACGTCGCTGCCCAGCCCACCGGCGCGCATGGCCGGGCCGCGCATGTCGCATGCGGGCGGCTTGCGATGCGCACGTGGCGGCCTCGGCGGCCTGGCATGCGGCCAGTCCGTGGCGGCGGCGAGCAGGTCACCGGGGTCGACCGCGACCAGGCCGGTGCTGGCCCCGTCCATACCGAGGGTGCGTGCGCGTCGGTGGCCGAGGGCGAGCAGCCCATCGTTGCGGGTAGGCCGTGAGCGCTTCGAGCGGCCGCCAACAGTCAGTCGGGCCCGGCGTGCGACGAGGCCCTCCCACACGACCTCCTCCCCGGCGCGCAGGGGCGTGAGCCCTACGCGTGCTGGATTACCTTCAACGTCGAGCGCGCCGGTCACCGTCAGCTTGCGCGCGCGTGTGGGCGCGAACAGTGCGGCGAGCTGCTCGCGCAGCCGCATGCTTCCATGCCCGCGTGCCGCGAGCTGTGCCGCTCGCCCCGCATCGATCACGGCGCCGCCCGTCGACAGGGCGCCATCGCGCAGCGCTGATGTCGTCGCTCGATCGGCGAGATTGATCACCGACACCTCCACGCCCGCCTTTCGCGCGCTGGCGAACGGATCGTGGCTGCCGGTCGTCAGGCCACCGTCACCGACCACGACGACCAACGGCCGGACCTGGCCGGCTGCGGGTGCGCTCGACCAGCCCGCAAGCGTGGGCCACGCGGCCTCGAAGCGCGTCGCGGCGCCCAGCTCGGCCTCTGACGTTGCGCGTGCAAAGGGTGCGAGCGGCACCTGCTCGGGAAGCACGGCGTCGTCGATGAGGGTGCGCGCACGGCCGGCGAAGGCGAGCGCGCGAACGCGTGTCCCCACCGGCGCACCGGCCAACAGCTCGATCAGCGCGGCGCCAACCCGTCCGCGCGCCGGCCCCAGCGTCGAGGGCGAGACGTCGAGGGCGATCAGCAGCTGCCGCGGGCGCGGGGTAGCCGCGTGCGCCACCGCGCGAACCCGCGCGCAGCGCCGGCTGCCGCAGGGGAAGTGAGTCGCAGACAGGGAGACGCCCGAGCTTGCCGCCGCGGGTGCGCGAGCGCTCAGCTCAGCACCTACCCACGCATCGAGCTCGGCGGGCACATCGTCTGCTGGGTGCCCATCGATGCGTGCTCCGAGCAGGTTGGGCGCCTCGAGCGTCAGTTCCGCGGGCGCTGCGCGCGCATCCATTCCGCGCGCTGGCAGCCGCATGCGTGCGACGCCCCCGCGCATGGGCGCGGCCGCGGTGTACGCGATCGTCAGCCGCAATGGGGCGCCTTTGCTGAGCGGTGCCGCCCGCAGCAGCAGTGCGGGTCCTCGGTCAGCCTCCGTCGCGCGCGCGAGATGTGCGACCGGGAGGACGGGGCCGTCCTGGTCGGGCGCGCGACGCGCGCGGATGGCGGCATCGTATGCGCTGCGATGCGGCGCGGCGGTGAGCTCGGGTGTCGCGCTGCGGCAGCCTGCGGCGCCGCATACCTCCAGGCTCGCCTCCACGGCGTCGGGCGGGACGGCGAGGCGGTAGTGGGCCTCCGCCGGCTTGTGCGACGTGCTCTCGAGCGTCAGTTCGATCCGCACATGTGCCAGGCCATCCGCGAGGCGCACGGCTATGCGATGGGCCGTCTCGCGCAGCGCGGGCACCCCCGTCAGCACCTCGCCGCGCTGCGCACGAAACGCGGGCGGGCGCGGTCCGAAGCGGTCGTCCAGCATGTCGACTGGCGGGCTCGGCCGGACCGCTGGCGTCGTGTCCACGGGCCGGGCGTCGACCCCGATCGGGTCGTCCTCGAAGTCGGCAAGCGGCAGGACGTCCTCGACCGAGCGCGGTGACGAGCGCTCCGCCCGCTGGCCGCTGGCCGTGCCGCACAGCGACAGTACCCCTGTGACCGCGATGGCCGCGATGACCGCGATGACCGCGACTCGTGCAGGCGGGGATAGCAGCCCGGCGGCCCTGCGGTGCTCCTGGATGCGCCGCGCGTCCATCACGAATCGGACGTGCATGCGGTTAGGACACTTCAAGCGACCCGAAAGTTCCACCTTTCGAGTGTGGCGCGGGTCGTTGCCGACTGGCAATCGGCCACCCAGGGGACTATGTTTTTCTCGACAGCGGCCTAGGTGGCCGCGCAGGAGGGCGACGGCGCAATGGGCATCATGGACTTCATCAAGGGTGGCGTGCAGGAGATGATGGTCGCGCGGCCGGACGCGACCAAGGACCAGCTGGTCTTCAAGCACCCCGACCAGACCATCCCCAAGTCCGCACAGCTCACGATCGACGCTGACGACGCCGCGGTGTTCTTCAGGGACGGCTCGGTCGTCGGCACGCTGCGCAGCGCAGGGGTCGGCCAGCGCCACACGCTGACCACCGAGAACATCCCCTTCCTCGACCAGATCATCGACAAGTTTACCGGCGGCGACATCTACGTGACCGACCTGTACTTCGTCACGATGCGCCCGATCTTTGGCGAGCGCTTCGGCGGCGAGCTCGGCTTGATGGAGGACCCGCTGCTGGGCGAGATGGTGACGCCGCGCATCTTCGGCACGTTCTCGTTTCAGGTCCACGATCCGCAGGCGTTCATCCTCAAGTACATGGGCATGGGCCAGGCCAAGTCCAACGTCGAGCTGATGAAGTGGATCACCGGCCTCTTCATGAACAGCATCAAGACGGTGCTCGGCCAGGTGTTGATCGCCGAGCAGAAGAGCATGTTGCAAATCATGCCGCTGCAGCAGCAGCTGGCGCAGAAGTTCACCGAGGTCAGCCCTGATCTCGATTCGATCGGCTGCCGCATCGTCGAGATCGGTGACTTCAGCATCAACCTCTCGGACGACGACGAGGGACGTCTCAAGGATGCGCAGTCGGAGATCGGTGCCGCCAAGCGCGCCGCGCGGGTGGCGAACATCGGCATCGCGGAGGCGCAGGCGCAGGCGCAGCAGAAGCAGTTCGAACTCGACCAGAACTTCCAGAACGACGAGCGCTACGTGCAGAATCTCGCCGGCGGCAACTTCGGGCAGTACGCGTCCGGCAAGGCGATGATCGGCGCCGGCGAGGGCATGGCCGAGGGTGGCGGTGGCGGCGATGGCGGCGGTGCGATGATGGGGGGTGCGGCCCTGGGGGTCGGCATGGGCATGGCCCAAGCGATGGGCAACCAGATGGGGCACAACCAGCCCGCGGCGAGCGGCGGCGCCGCGCCGACTGCGAGTGGTCCTGTCGGATGCCCGTCCTGCAGCGCGCAGGTGCAGGCCGGCAAGTTCTGCGCGGAGTGCGGCTCGGAGCTCACGCCGAAGCCGAAGTTCTGCGCATCCTGCGGGACGGAGGGCGCGGGTGGGGCCAAGTTCTGCGCGGGCTGCGGTACGGCCTTCGCACAGTAGATGTCTCTCCCTCTGTGGCCGCTGCGCCTGCTGCTCTGCCTGGCGCTGGGGGCGACGGGCTGCGCGTCGTCGGCGCCCCCTGCGGCCAGCGTGCTACGGGTCCGCGACGCCGGCGCGCCGAGCTACACGTCCGAGCCGACCGCGGGCGCAGTGCGGGCGACGGCCCACCCGGACGAGCTGCGCGACGCGGTGGAGCGCGGCGCGGCGGTGGCCCACCGCGCGTTGATCGGTGACGGTCGACTGGCGGCGATTGCGCAAGCCGCGCTGCGGGCCGACGGGGGCGAGGCGAGCTCGGTGGCTGTGCTTGCCGAGTTTCATGCCCGTCACCTCGGCCTGAGCGACACGGGCCTGCAGCTCGTGTTGTTGCCGCGCGCGCCGCTGTCGCAGCTCACCGAGGCGCTTGCGCAGGCCGTCTTCCTACGCGTCGCCGATCGCCCGGTCACACACTACGGGGTCGCATTCGATGATGAACGACTCGCGCTGCTCCTGTCGCGTCGCGGCGCCGCGCTCGAGCCGATCCCTCGACACATCGACGTGGGAACGCCGATCGCGGTTCGCGGGACAGTGGCGGTCGCCAGTGGGCCCGTGCAGGTCGAGTACGTCGATCCCGACGGTCGCAGGCACCGGCTTCCGGTGGCGCGCGCCGATGGGTTGCACGTGCGGGTGCCGACGGAGCGGGCGGGCCGCTACGTGGTCGAGGTGGTGGCCGGGCTCGCGGGTCAGCAAGAGGTGCTCGCCCGCATGCCCATCTACGCGGGGGTCGCCCCACCGCAACAGCTGTCCATCCGGCCGAGGGCCGGCGCTCCGCAGCTCGGCAAGGTCGCCTCGGAGCTGCGGCGGATGCTGGATCATAGTCGCCACGCCGCACAGCTTCCGTCGCTCTCGGCGCTGCCGTCATTGACCGCGCTGGCTGTGCACCATGCCATCGCCCTGCGCGATCGCGCCTTCGTGGGCTACGGCCCGCCGTCCCCGCGCACGCCCATCGAGCGCGTGCGCGAGGCGGGCTTTGGCACCGGCCTGGTGCTCGACAACACCGGTCGCGGCATGAGCGCCGCCGACCTTCACGCGCGCTTTGCTGCCGACGCTGGGCTGCGTCGCAACATGCTGAGCCCGGAGCTCACGCATGTGGGTATTGGCGTCGTCGCAGGGGTCGGGGGTGAGCTGATAGCCAGTGCTGTGTTCCTCCGCATGACCGGCTGGGTCGACGTCGTGGCCGGGCGTGCCAGGCTGCTAGACAGCATCAACACTGCACGGAGCGGGCGTGGTGTTCCGCCATTGGTCTCGGACCCCGACCTCGCCGCGATCGCGCAGGAGAGCGCGTTGCGGTTCTTCGAGCCGCCCTTTCCCGATGAGCAGGCGACCGTGGCCCTCGCCAACCGCCACCTCGACCGACTCGCCATCGCCTACCGGCGTGTGGCCGCGGTGATGGCGACCGCCGACGATCTAGGCGAGGTCAGCGCGCTCGAGCCCGCGCTGGAGGCGGACGCGACCCATGTGGGTATCGGGCTGTCGCAGGGCGATCACCCCCGCGCCGGGTCCCGGCGGCTCGCTGCGGTGCTGACGATCGGGTACGGCCGGTAGCGAGCGCTAGCGCACCATGCGCTTGCATTCCTCGACGTACTCGCCTTGACCGAGTGCGACGCACTGCTTGTACGCCTCCTTGGCGCCATCGCGGTCGCGGCGTGCGTGGCGTGCGGCGCCAAGTACGATCCAGCCTTCGGAGCTGGTCGGGTCGACCGCCACCGCGCGCGCCGCGTACTCCTCCGCCTCGGCGTTCTTGCCGCGGTTGAGGTAGTTGAACGCGATCTTGCTCAGCGCCTCGGAGCCGTTGGGGTCGAGCTGCAGGGCCTGCTCGTAGAGGGCGGCCGCCTGCTTGCGCTTGCGCCGGCCTTCGAGCGCCCGCGCTTCCTCGATGATCGCCGCGTAGTCCTCGGCTGCCTCGGTGATGGGAGCATCCCCCGTCGCCTCCGGCGCCATGCCCTCCGTGCCAGCGGCCTCGATGCCATCGGCCGCGAGGCCATCGTCGCCGGGCAAGCCCTCCGGGTCAGCCGCCGCAGGGTCGCCCTCCGCGGATGGCACCTGGTCGTCCGCAGTCGGTCCGTCGTCCGGGGTTGCAGGGTCGCCCTCCTCGGCAGCGGCCGTCGGAGCCCCCTTCTCGTCGCCCACGGCGGGCTTCTCCTCCGTGGCCGCTGCCTTGGCCTTGGCCTCGGGTTCCGGCTCCGGCTCCGGGTCGGATGGCAGCACCATCAGGGTGAGCAGCCCGATCACGACAGCGGCGCCGATCCCAAAGGGGAGCCAGTTGCGGGTCGCAGGTGGTGGGATGGTGGCTTCCGAGGTCCAGTCGCTGATGCGATCCGCATCGTCGGCGGCCGGGATCGTCAGGATGTCGGACCCGTCGCCATCGTCTGGCGGTGGCGGTGGTGGCGTGTCGCGGTGCTTTGCGAAGGCCCCCGTGTCGGTCTGTCCGAGGTCCGGACTCGACTGCATTGTGGCGGCGAGCGCCGGCTCCTTGCTGGGCTCTGGCTTTGGCGGTGTGGGCGAGGCCGGCGGTCGTGGCGCGGGTGCGGCTGCGAGCTTGGGCTTTGAGCGGCCGTCGAGCGTGGGGACGCGCGGCGTGCGGCTGCGTTGGCCGTCCGCCTCCTCGTCTCGGGCTGGCCCGGCGGCATCGTCCTGCTGTGGAGCGCTAGCGGTTCCCACGGGCTGGGCTGAGACCTGCTGCACCGCCGGTTCCGTATCGCGGACCCCTGGTGTGCGGCCCGCGGCATCGCCCTCGTCGTCGTCGTAGTCGGGCGGCACCGGGGGGGCGACCGAGAGCATACCGGGTGAGGTCGCTAGCCCGAGGCGCTTGCGGCGCTTGCGGCGCTTGCGGCGCGGGTTCGCGCTGGGTGGCGAGCTTGCGGGGGCCACCGAGTGGCCGGTGCCGTCATCGTCGTAGTCGGGTGTGGCTTCAGCGGCCGGCTTGGCGGCCGCGGGCGGCTCCGATTTCGGTTTCGGCCCGGGCTCCGGCTGCGAGGGCGGCTCCGCTTCCGTCTCAGTCTCCGGCACCGGCTTCGCGATTGGAAGCGGTGCGATGGGCGGTGGCGGGCTGTCTGGCGCGGGCGCCGGCGTGGGCACGGGGCGCAGGTGCGCCGGCTTCGAGTCCTGGGCTGGAAACTCGATGACGTTGTCAGGCACAGGCGCCATCTGCGAACCCGACGCGGTCGTTCGCTTGTGCCGCTTGCCCTTGCGAGCACGTGGCCCGACGCTCCCGAGGCTGTAGTCCTCGGTCGTGCGGCGCGGGCGCGGCGCGTGGCTGTCCTCCGGGCTGATGGTCGGTCTGCCCGCCGCCGTATTCTCGTCGTCCCCGCGCGGCTCATGCGGCCCGTCGCTCGTGATGCCCGATGCCGTCTCCGTCGCGTCCTCGTCCCGGGGCGGCATCGCGATGCCCTCCGCGGTCGTCCGATCCTCGGTCACGGGCGGCGCCGAGACGGCCGTCCTCGCGGCCCCATCCGGCGGGCGAAGCGAGGATTTGCGTCCCGAGTCGAAGATCAGCCCCTCGAAGTAGAGCTTCGAGACGGCCGTGAGCATCTCGAGATCGTCGCCCTCCACCGAGTCCACCACCTGCATCAGCGAACGCTTGCCGTCGAAGAGGCGCAGGATCGTGTTGATCTCGTCGGGGATCTCCGCGAGGCGCTCGAGCAGCTCCTCATCGTTGACCTCGAAGACGCTGTCGAGCTCGGGCAGCTGCTCGAGCAGCCGTCCCCACTCGTCGACGCGCCGCATGCCCTCCATCAAGATGCCCTGCGTGGAGGTCTCGATCGTGTCCTCGCGTCGCACGTCGCGGAAGTCGATCTCGAAGGCACCCTCCGACCACACGAGTGCGCGGTAGACCGCCTTCTCACCTGCGAGCTTCCCCAGCTCGGCGTCCACCAGGGCCCCGTCGCGGAAGTAGATGGCCCCGCGCTGCTTGCCGCTCGTGACGTAGAGCACGCCGGACTTCTTGCTGTTGTCGATCGTCTGCAGCAGGTCGACCAGGCCCATGTCCGCGAGCGACCCGGTGAAGCGCGTCCGGTCCTCCGCCTCACGCTGCTCGAGGCCCTCGCGCTTCTTGCGCTGCAGCGAGAGGTTCACGCGGGCGATGATCTCTTTGATGTAGATCGGCTTGGTCAGGTAGTCCTCGACCCCGAGCTCGAGGCCGCGGATCTTGCACTCGACCGAGACATCGCTCGACAGGAAGATGAACGGAACGTCGCGCCACTCCTCGTGGTTGCGGATCTCCTCGATGAATCCGAAGCCGTCCACGGTCGGCAGACGCGTGTCGGACAGGATGAGGTCCGGCTTGCTCAGCTCCATCATCTCCAGCGCGCCCTTGGCGTCGCTGCAGGCGGCCACGGAGTAGCCGGCCTTGCGCAGGCTGACCTCGAGAACCCGGAGGCTCCGCAGGTCAGCGTCTACTAGGAGAAGATTCTGCTTTGCCACGTGGTGCCGGGCCCCTGTGTCCGCAAACAGCGAAGGAACCCCCCAAATATCGAAGAATGACCGCCAACGGAATACGAGGGTCGCGTTTCCGCCCAAGTTTGGGGGTTCTTGACCCTGTCTGTTCGGCTCGCGTATTGTGGCGCAGCGTTGTCGTGACGGGCAACTTTTTCCTGTTGCCGTCAGTGGTTACATCGACTTTGGGAGGTCCCGCTCATGTTTGTCGCGAAAGCCTGGTTCGTGCGCCTTGGTCTGTTTGCTGCGTTGCTGTTAATCAGTGCCTGCGAGAGCGGCGGCGAGATGGCGATCCTCGACCTCGAGCCCCAGGTGGGCCACACGCAGGGCGACCAGTACGTGAAGATCCTGGGCGCAAACTTCCGCCAGGACATCGGCTACACGGTGTACTTCGGCACCAAGAAGTCCAAGCAGGTCACCATCATCAACCCCGAGACCCTGCTGGTGACGACGCCGTCGCGCATGGCCGCGGGCAAGGTCGACATCATGGTCCGCGCCGACGATGGCAACGCTTGGAAGATTCCGCAGGTCTTCGAGTTTCAGGACATGGGCGGCAGCATCGTAGAGGGGCTCGGCGAGGCCGCCGAGGGCGCAAAAGAGAAGAAGGGCAACCTCGCTTTCTAGCGACGTGCGCACCGCCCCTTCGGCCGCGCGCTCCGGCGCCGTCGTGCCGATAGCGCCGAGCGCTCGCGCGTGGATCGTGCGTTGCGGGCTCAGGAGACCGCATGGCGACTGACGCTGGCAGCTGGTTGTCGGTCGTACCTGCGCTGCTGGCGATCGCCGCGGCGCTCGCGTTGCGGCGCGTGGTCTGGTCGCTGCTGGGCGGCGTGGTGCTCGGCGCGCTGCTCGTGGAGAGCTACGATCCGCTGTCGACGATCGTGCGGCTGGTCGGGCTGCCGGACCAGGGTGGCTACCTGCTAGGCGCGATCACCGGCTCGGGTCACCCGTGGATCCTCGGCTTTGCGGTTCTTCTCGGGGGGCTCGTCCGCGTGCTCAACGAGTCGGGCGGCGCCGTCGGGCTCGCGCGACAGGTGACCCGCGTGGCCACCACACGCCGTCGTGGTCAGCTCACCGCATGGGGGCTCGGCGTCGGCTTCTTCTTCGACGACTACGCCAACACGCTGTTCGTCGGGTCGAGCATGGGGCCGGTGACCGATCGGCTGCGCATCAGCCGCGAGAAGCTCGCGTTCATCGTGGACGCCACGGCCGCGCCCGTCGCGAGCCTGGCGCCGATCTCCACGTGGATCGTGGTCGAGCTGGGTTACATCGGCGACGAGCTCGCCCGAGCGGGCATCGAGGGCGACGCTTACCTCGTCTTCCTGCAGAGCATTCCCATCCGGTTCTATCCGCTCTTCATGCTGTTACTCGGATTCATGGTCGCATGGACCGGCTTCGACTATGGGCCGATGGCGCGCGCGGAGGCGAGGTCCCGCGCGGCCGAGCCGCCCGCGGCCGAGCCGCAGGAGGTTGTCGATACTGATGGCGCTGTCATCTCGCTTGCGCTGTTGCCGCTCGGTCTGGTGCTGCTGCTGGTGACCGGCGGGATCTACTTCACCGGCCGCGCGGCCGCGCTCGAGGAGGGCCTCTCGCTGACGCCGATGAACATCCTCGCCAACGCCAGCTCCTCGAAGGCCATGGTGCTCGCCTCGCTCGGCGGTGGCCTCGCGGCGATCGCGGCTGCAGCTCGCCGCGGACGCTTCACGGTCATGCAGGGGCTCAAGATCTGGTGGGAGGGCGGCCTCAAGATGGCGCAGGTGATCGCCATTCTCGTGCTCGCATGGAGCCTCGGTTCGGTATGCCACGACCTGGGCACGGCCAACTTCCTCGTCGGGCTGCTCGGCGATGGCTTCGAGGCCGGCCTGTTGCCGACGATCGTCTTTCTCGTGAGCGCGCTCGTGAGCTTCGGCACCGGGACCTCTTGGGGCACGATGGGAATCCTCTTCCCGCTCGCCGTCCCGCTCGCCCACAAGCTCGCGCCGGGCAACGAGGATGTGCTGCTTGGGACCATCTCTGCGATCCTCGCGGGCTCGGTCTTCGGCGACCACTGCTCGCCCATCTCCGACACCACGATCATGAGCGCGCTCGCGACGGGCTGCGATCAGATCGCGCACGTGCGCACGCAGCTTCCCTACGCGGTGCTCGCGGCGGTCATCGCGGTGCTCTTCGGCACATTGCCGATGGGCCTCGGTCTGTGGGACGCGTGGGTGTCACTGCTCGCGGGCGGCGTGGTGCTGTACGCGGCGCTGCGCCTGCTCTCCACACTGGAGCGCGCGCGCTCCGCGCAACCTGCGAGCGGCCAAGGCGGCCAGGCCGCCTAGAGCAGCTCGAGCAGACGCTTGGCGCGCCGGTTGGCGGCATCGATGATCATCTCCGCCTCCGGTGCGGGCACGCGTAGGCGCTTGACCATTGCGTCGAGCAGCTCGAGCTCGCGCTGTGACTGCTCGCCGTCGACATAGCTGAGGATCACCGCGTGCTGCAGTAACAGCCGACGGTCGTCGCCGGACAGCTCCGTGAGCGGAACGTCGTCGAGCGTGCGCGGCTCGGCCGCATACTCCTTGATGATGTTCGCATCATCGTCCGACAGCTCGAAGGCTGCGACCAGGGCGTCGAGCACGGCCCGCTCAGTGTCGTCCATGCGTCCGTCGGCCCAGGCCATGGCCACGAGCGACCTCACGATGGCTTCGGTGTGCGGTTCCATGTTCGCCTCCAGGCAGCGAAGCTAGCACAGAATCACCGCTCGCTCCCGTCGGGGTTGTCGGCTAAAGTGACCGCGATGGTCGACGCTCCACGCTACAGCGCTCCGTTCGCATCCGGTGGTGCGATGCCCATCGACGAGGAGACCGCGCGCAAGCTGCTGACGACGGCGCTGTCCGAGGGCGGTGACTACGCCGACCTCTTCTTCGAGTACTACGCATCAGGAAGCTACGGCCTCGACGAGGGCATCCTGAAGTCCGCCGGTCGCTCGGTCACGATGGGCCTGGGCGTGCGTGTCATGAAGGGCGACGCGACGGGCTACGCTTACGTCCAGGAGCTCACAGCGGAGTCGATGACCGGCGCCGCTCGCACGGCCGCGAAGATCGCGTCGGGCGGTGGCGCTCCCGAGGCGATCGAGTTCGAGCGCCGCGGCGAGCTGCCCGCTCGCTACAGTGCCCGCGACCTCTCGCTCGAGGTCGACGGCGTCACCAAGCGCGAGCTGCTGACGCGTGCCGACCGCGCTGCACGCGCCGAGGACAGTCGCGTCATCCGCGTGGAGGCCTCGCTCGCCGAAGAGCTGCGCGAGATCCTGATCGCAACCAGCACCGGGCGCTTCGTGCGCGACAGCCAGCCGCTGATACGCTTTAGCGTTCGCGTGCTCACGCAGGACGGCGACAAGCGCGAGGCAGGCCAGTCCGGTGGCGGCGGTCGCACGTCGCTCGCCTACTTCGACGCTCACTCGCCCGAGGAGCATGCCAAGGAGGCGGTACGCCACGCGCTGACGATGCTCGACGCGGTCGAGTCACCGGCCGGCGAGATGGAGGTCGTGCTCGCGCCGGGTGACAGTGGCATCCTGTTGCACGAGGCAGTCGGCCACGGGCTCGAGGCCGACTTCAACCGCAAGCGAACGAGCATGTATTCCGACCGCATTGGTGAGGTCGTCGCCAGCGAGGTGTGCACCGTCGTGGACGACGCCACCCTTGGCGGCTCACGTGGCAGCATCAACGTCGACGACGAGGGCAACGAGCCGTCGAGCGCGACGCTGATCGAGAAGGGCGTGCTGGTCGGCTACATGCACGACCAGCACTCGGCCAAGCACTTCGCGGTCGAGCCGTCCGGCAACGGTCGTCGCGAGAGCTTCCAGTCCCACCCGATGCCGCGGATGACGAACACGCTGCTGCTCTCCGGCGAGCACGATCCAGATGAGATCGTCGGCAGCGTCAAGCGCGGCGTCTACGCGAGCAAGTTCGGCGGCGGGCAGGTCGACATCGGCAACGGGAACTTCGTCTTCTCGCTGACCGAGGGCTACCTCATCGAGGACGGCAAGCTCGGGCCGCCGCTCAAGGGTGTCAACCTCATTGGCAACGGCCCGGACGTGATGTGCAAGGTCAGCATGCTCGGCAACGACATGCAGACCTCGGACGGAATCTGGACATGCGGCAAGGACGGGCAGTCGGTACCCGTCGGCGTCGGGTGCCCCACCATCAAGATCGATGCGGTCACCGTCGGTGGCACGCAGACCGGATAGGACGCATGGCGGACTATGACATCGACGCGCTGATCGAGTTGGCGGCCTCCACGGTCGAGCGCGCCACCGCGCGCGGCGCGGATGTGGCGGAGTGCATCGCCGGCGAGAGCGCACACCTCTCGGCCAAGGTTCGGCTCGGCGAGCCCGAGCTGGTCGAGGAGGCGGGCAACAAGTCGCTCGGCCTGCGCGTCATGCGCGGACAGCACGTGGCGCTGACCTACACGAGCGATCTGACCCCATCGGGCATCGACCGATGCGTCGAGGACGCGCTCGAGCTGGCGCAGCTCTCGGAGGCCGACCCCTTTGCGGGCCCGCCCGAGCCGTCGCTGTTATCGACGGCGGCGGATCATGTCGACCTCGATCTGTTCGACGAGGGCATCGAAGCGATCGACGCCAAGCGCGCCATCGAGCTGGCCACCGAGGCTGAGCGCGTGGCGCTCGCGGTCGACCCACGGCTCAAGAACAGCGAGGGCGCGAGCGTCTCGCGGCAGGCGGGCGCCTCGGCGCTCGTGACCAGCGGCGGCTTCCGCGCGGGCACCGCGGGCACGTACGCATCGCTGTCGGTCAGCCCCGTCGCCGAGGACACCGATGGCAAGCGTCGCACCGGCTCGCACTGGAGTGCCAAGCGCCACTTCGCCGAGCTGGCCACGGCCGAGGAGGTGGGTGAAGAGGCGGCTCGCCGCACGCTCGCCAAGCTGGGCGCGCGCAAGCTCGCAACCCAGGAGGTGCCGGTGGTCTTCGATCCCGACTCCGGGCGTTCCATCCTCGGCCTGCTCGGCGGCTGCATTACCGGCGGCGCCGTATGGCGGAAGTCGAGCTACCTCGCCGACCGCGAGGGCACCGCCATCGCCAGCGAGCTGGTGAGCGTCGTCGATGACCCACTCATCCCGCGCGGGCCCGGCTCGCGACCGTTCGATGGCGAGGGGCTCGTGTCGCGCCGCAACGTGCTCGTCGATGTGGGCGTCCTGAAGATGTTCCTGCTCGACAGCTACAGCGGTCGCAAGCTCGACCGCGCATCGACGGGCAACGCCTCGCGCGGCAGCAGCGGTGGCGTGGGCGCATCGACTACCAACCTGATTCTGCAGCCGGGGGCCATGACCGCAGAGCAGCTGCTCGCGGACACGGACAGGGCGCTCTACGTCACGGGCATGATGGGCTTCGGCTTCAACGCCGTGACGGGCGACTTCAGCCGCGGCGCATCAGGCTTCTGGGTCGAGAAGGGCGAGCGCGTGCACCCGGTCGACGAGGTCACCATCTCGCTCAACCTCGACGAGATGCTCAAGGGGATCGACGCGGTCGCCGACGATCTCGACCTCCGCACATCCGTGGCGACGCCGACCTTCCGCGTGCGCTCGATGACGCTTGCGGGTTCGTAGCCGTCTAGCAGGTCGGTCAAGAAGCCATTCCGCCCATCGCACCGCGCCCTGGGCCGCACACGGCCGTCCAAGTCCGCTGCGAAAACATTCATGTTTCCTCGGTACCCGGACGCTGTTCGCGAACCCAAATCGCGGCACCCTGGATCGAACGCACTTCTTCACCGACCTGCTACAGGTTGCAGGCGTCGGCGCAGCTGCCGGCCAGGCACTGCGCGGTCGCGAAGGCGACCTGAATGGCGCCGAAGTCGCCGCCGAAGCAGCCCACCACGCACATCGGGTCGTTGAAGCCGCCGCAGCTCTGCAACCAGCAGGTCAGCCCTTGCACGCATCCCGGCGTCGAGAGGCAAGCGTTGGCCTCGTCGGGGCAGCGCTGCACCGCGCAGCTCTGACAGTCCTGCGGCGTCGGGTCCTGGCAGCCGCGGAGGTCGAAGCGGCAGAATGGGTCGCAGCCTAGCTGGCCGGGCAGCCCGGTGAGCGTCTGGCAGCTCTCCCCGGAGAAGTCGGGCCCGTCACACTGCTCCGGGAAGCTCGCGAGGCCGTCGCCACAGAACGCCATCGGCTGGACGCAGCGGGAGACGTCGAAGCCGCAGTCCGGCGTGCAGCCCAGCTGCCCATCGAGGCCGGCGACCGACCAGCAGCTCTGGCCTGCGAGGTCGCGCCCGTCGCACTGCTCGGGGAAGCTGACCAGGCCATCACCGCAGAACGCGTCTTGGCGGACGCACGCGGAGGTGTCGATGCGGCAGTCGCGCGTGCAGCGCAGCGGTCCCTGGCCCAGGTCGAGGCTCTCGCAGGTCCTGCCCGCGAAGTCGCCCCCGTCGCACTGCTCCGGGAAGTCGAGCGCGCCGTCGCCGCAGAACTCTCCGGGGTCGACGAAGCACTGCGAGGGGTCTAGCTGGCACTCGGGCGTGCAGCCGAGCACGCCGTCCGTGAAACCAAGGCTGCGGCAGCCGAGCCCAGCCAGGTCGCCGCCGTCGCATGCCTCGGCGCCGGAGCTGACCCCGTCGCCGCAGTAGCCGCAGCCGGAGACGTCGAGCCCGCAGTCCGGTCCGCAGCGCAGGGTGCCGTGCGAGTAGCCGAGGGAGGCGCAGCTCGCTCCACCGAGCTCGGAGCCGTCGCACTGTTCGCCGCGGTCCAGGACCGAGTCGCCGCAGCCGGGTGCCACATCGCAGCCGGCGAGGCCCCCGCACGGCGGTGGGGGAGGCTCGTCGCAGCCGCCCCCGCCCCCGCAGTCGATCGGCGTCCAAGGGGCGGCGCTGCACGCGCTGGCATCGAGACGACACGCGCTCGGGTGGCAAGCGACCTCGCCTTCGCCCAGTCCCAGCGCCTGGCAGCTCAGGGTGCCCAGCTCGCCGTCGCAGTCTTCGGCCTCGTCGAGCTGGCCATTGCCGCAGGTCGGCATCCTCTCTGTTGGCTCGCCCGATAGCGGAGATCGCGCGCGCTGCGGAGCTCGCAGCTCGGGGGTGTCGTCGTGGGAGGGCGCCAACACGGACCGCCCGCAGCCCATCGCCATGAGCGCGAAAGCGATCGAACATAATGTTTTCAAATACTTAGCGCCCACTCGCCGGCCCGACTCCCAAGAGGACCAGCATAGCGCCCCATCGATGCCGGGGGTAATTTCGGATTGTCAGGGCCGCCCTTGCCAAGCTGTGCAGCATACGTACACTGGCTCGGCTCGATCGCTCCCCCAGGCGGTCCGGGCGCAAGATGGGCCGCGTGAGTGCGCCGCCGGGTGTCGGGACGGGCAGTTCAGGCGAGTGACCGTGGGTGCGGTCGCCGCCTGGCTCCCAGCTTTCATCCCCGCCGCCTACGCCTTACGCGAGCGGATCCTCGGCGGTGTCGTCGCCGCGTCCGTGGGCCGCCCTTGGGATGCCACGTTTGTCGCTGGCTCGCTTCTCGTGCTCCTGCCGCACGTGGTCGACCATCACCCGCATGTACGTCGGTGCGCTCGGGCAGCGAATGTCCGAGCCCGCCAGCAGCTCATCCGTGTTGCGCGCGTCGTACTCCACATCGGTCGCCAGCTGTTCCAGGAATGCGCGGGGGATGTGGCTGAAGCGCTCGAGGCCAGGCGTCCGCAGCAGCGCCGTCGCGAGCTGCGTCGGCAGTGCGCCCACCGGACCCGGCCGCCCGACCTCCTCGGCGATCAGCTCGAACACGCGCCGGGCGGTCGGCGGGCTGGAGTCGACGATGTGAAAGGTGCGTCCGATCGAGCTCGGGTCCGACGCGATCGCGTGCCCGGCGTCGACGACGTAGTCGATCGGTACGAGGTTGAGCGACGTGTCGCCACGCCCGGGCAACGGCACGCGCAGATCCACGGGCGAGCTGAGCATCAGGAGGATGAGTAGGTAGGGGCCTTCGAGTCGATCGATCTCACCGGACTTCGAGTCGCCGACGATGATCGATGGCCGCAGGACGGTGACCGGCACGTGGTCCATGGCCTCGCGCATCATCGCCTCGGTACGGAAGAGCGTCTCCTCCACGATGTTGCGGAAGCCGCCGCCCGGGCGAATCAGCTCGGACTCCAGAACGTGCCCGGTTCGCTTGCCCGACACGAGCGTGCTCGACCAGTGGACGAGCTGCTCGACCTTGCCGACCTCGGCGAGTTCGAGCACCTCGGCGCCGCCACCCAGGTTGACGCGGGTCGCGACCTCGCGATCGATGCCCGGCGTGGTCGCCGACGGCACGTGGTGGATGACGTCGATGCGGCGCGCGAACTCCAGGTAGCGCGCGCCCGACATCCCGAGATCCATCGCGGAGACGTCTCCGTCGACGAGCTCGAGCCGGTCGCGCAACGTGGGAGGCAACCTCGCGGCCGCCTTGCGGGATTCGTCGACGTACGTCTCCGGGACCGGGCACAGTACGGTCGTGCCCTCATCCTCACGCAACAGCTTGGCCGCCAGCCTCCGCGCGAGCAGGCTCGATGGGAAGCCGGTGAGCAGGACGTGCGTGGAGTTGGACATGAGCGTTGTGCGTGTACCGGCGCGGACTGCGCCCACGGAGGTCGCAGGATACCACGGTGCGCTAGCGCGCGCGCGATGCGGCTAGGGGCATGCAGCCCTGAGCTCCTCGTGGACTTCGCGTGTTCGTGCGCGCAGCTGATCGAGCGTGCCGTCGTTCTCGATCACGTAGTCGGCGACCGCGAGCTTGTCCGCTAGCGGTAGCTGCGCGTCGATGCGCGATTGGGCCGCCTGCTCGTCGAGGCCGTCACGCTCGCCGACGCGCACGCGCTGCGTCTGGGGACTCGCAGACACCACAACGGTCTTCGCCATGCCCCTGTGCCCGCCCGTCTCGATCAGCAGGGCGGCTTCGTACACCACATAGGGCGTCTCACTCTTCTGCAGTTCGCCGATCCTCTGCAGGCTGAGGGCGCCAATGCGCGGGTGCGTGATGGCGACGAGCTTCTTGCGCGCCTCGTCATCCCCAAACACGACCGCACCGAGCTTCTCGCGGTCCAGCGTGCCGTCAGCGCGCAGCACCTGCTCACCGAAGGTCTCGACCACTTCGCGCAGGCCATCGGTGCCCTTCTCGACGACCTCGCGAGCCAGCGCATCCGCATCGACGATCCCCACCCCGAGCGCGCGCAGCTCCCTGGAGACGGTGCTCTTGCCCGACGCTATGCCGCCCGTGAGCCCCACGATCCACTTGTTGCCCTCGGCCATGGGGCATTGGTGTCAGAACTTCTTTTCGCTGTCCACGAGGATCGTGACGGGCCCGTCCACGATGCCGTGCACCTGCATCGTCGCCTGGAAGCGACCGGTCGCGACGGTCAGTCCGAGCGCGCGGAGCGCATCGCAGGCAACCTCGAGCAGCGCGCGCGCGGTATCGGGATGTGCGGCGGAGTCAAACGACGGGCGGCGCCCCTTGCGGACATCTCCGTAGAGCGTGAACTGCGACACCACCAGCGCTTCGCCCCCCACGTCGAGCAGCGAGCGCGTCATGCGGTCATCGTCTTCGCTCACGAAGATCCGCAGGTTGGCAAGCTTGGTGGCCATCCATCGCGCGTCCTCCTCGGTGTCGTCGTCGCCGACGCCGAGGTAGATCAGCAGTCCGGCGCCGATCGCGCCTACCGTGTCGTCATCCACGTCCACGCGTGCGCTCGTCACGCGCTGTGCCACTGCCCGCATGCCGCGACGGTAGCACCTGTGTCCGGCCCGGGCACCGGTCGGCCGCAGGCGCTACACTGTCATCATGGCGGGCTACGAGATCACGGCGGCCACCCCGGAGCACCTCGAGGCTATCGTGGAGCTCGCGCGGCATCTCGATACGGTCAACCTGCCGGACGACAGAGGCGAGCTGCGCGCACTGCTCGAGTGCTCCGAGCGATCGTACGCGCGTGACATCGCAGACCCATCACGCCGCCAGTACGTCCTGCTGTTGCGTGACGTGTCCACCGGTCGCGCCGTCGGCACATCGTCCGTGATCGCGAAGCTCGGTCATCGCGACGGGCCCTACATCTATTTCGACGTGCGCCGCGAGGAGAAGTACAGCGAAACACTCGACCGTCACTACGTCCACACCGTGCTCGACACCGTCTACTCGTACGACGGTCCAACGGAGCTCGGCGGGCTCGTCGTTCATCCGGACTACCGCGGTCGACCGGAGCGGTTTGGCACGTTGATTTCGATGGCACGCTTCCTGTTGATCGGCATGCGCCGAGCCGACTTCGAGGATGAGCTGCTCGCCGAGCTGTTGCCGCCGTTCGCGCAGGACGGCAGCAGCCACCTGTGGGAGGCGGTGGGGCGTCGCTTCACGGGGTTGAGCTATCGCGAAGCGGATCAGCTCTCCCGCCGCAACAAGGAGTTCATCCGAGGGCTGTTCCCCGACTCGATCTACGCAACGCTGCTCGACCCGGCCGCGCAGGACGCGATTGGCCGCGTCGGCAAGACCACGGAGGCGGTGGAGCGGCTGCTGCGCCGCGTGGGCTTCGAATACGCGCAGCGGGTCGACCCATTTGACGGCGGGCCTCACTTCGTCGCGGCCACCGACCGCGTGGACCCAATTGCACGCCTGGGCACGGCACAGCTCGCGACGGATCTTCCTGCGGCGGGAGGGATGCCCGTCCTGGCCGGCTTCGATGGGGTCGTCGCCCCCTATTTTCGGTGCCGTTCAGCGCGCCTCGCGAGCGATGAAGGCGCCCCAGTCGCGCGCCGCGAGGATCTCATCGGTCTGTGCGGAGACATCGACGATGAGGTCGCGTTCGTGCCGCTCGAGCCGCCCGTTCGATCGACCGCGGACCGCTGAAATTGCGCGTGATTGGGCGATTATTGGCGGCGCGGGGCACCGCTGGCTTTTTCTTTGGCTTTTTGCTTGACCCACATCCATCCGTGGGTAGATTCCGCCCCCCAGAGCGAAACGGGGTCAGCCCACGCGCACCGCGCAACGGTTGGCAGCTGCGTCTACGCAGCCCTCGCAGGTCAACGGAATCTCATTGACCTTCGGACCGCGTTTCGATATGGTCCCGCCCCCGACTCGGCTCGGTGTCGGTCTTTGAAAACTGAATCGGAAGTAAACCATCTAGAATGGTCGGGTCTCGTCGGCATGAAAGTGTCGACACCCAAGCGAAAGCCAACGGCGACTCTCCTAGTCGTCGTGGGTCATTGTTCTCACAGTTTCAACTGGAGAGTTTGATCCTGGCTCAGAGCGAACGTTAGCGGCGCGCTTAACACATGCAAGTCGTACGCGAAAGCTCCCTTCGGGGAGCCGGTAGAGTGGCGGACGGGTGCGTAACACGTAGGCAATCTACCCCTAGGCGGGGGACAACCACCCGAAAGGGTGGCTAATACCGCATAAGACCACAGCCCCTTCGGGGGCAGCGGTCAAAGGTGGCCTCTCCTTGGAAGCTACCACCTGGGGATGAACCTGCGGCCCATCAGCTTGTTGGTGAGGTAATGGCTCACCAAGGCGAAGACGGGTAGCTGGTCTGAGAGGATGATCAGCCACACTGGCACTGGAACACGGGCCAGACTCCTACGGGAGGCAGCAGTGGGGAATCTTGGACAATGGGCGAAAGCCTGAT